>ERZ827440.445-NODE-445-length-59214-cov-6.525753_pt1 | contig 59214 bp, 52 predicted proteins | sample MGYA00519774_ERZ827440 | MGnify/ENA primary metagenome ERZ827440 (study PRJEB31778, sample SAMEA3449302) | human gut metagenome | biome: human gut; feature: human-associated habitat; material: faeces | place: United Kingdom | collected 2010/2012 ... | reverse complement strand
GGTCAAGTTATATATGCAGATAGTGGTTATAGCATAATGGGAGTATAATAATTAAAAACTCCCCAGAAACTAAAATTATAGTTCTGGGGAGTTTTGTTACTTTAGAAAGACTGAAACTCAATTTTTCTGTCTTTTAATGATAAAGTCAATCTTGGTGCTGAACCGCCCCTGACTCTTAGCGAGTCAAAAAGCTTTTTTTCAAGCTCGGCCTCTGACATCTTTTCCAAAACTCGGTTAAGCTGATCTGAATCATCTTCATTAAATCCATTTGGAATAAATGGTAATGCATAATCATTAATAGCTTTTGTAAGTTTTTTCAAAGTTGGGTCATCAGCTGCAGATTGATAAGTCATCCATACAGTAAACTCACCTAAGATTGTCATAATAGAATGTTTCATATTGTCTCCTCCTATACCCACAGTAGTGGGTGCTGAAAATATAATTTATTTGTAACATAACTATATTTTACCACATTATGTAAATAAATGCAAGAGCCTTTAAAACAAATATAATGTGTAAAAAACAATAAAGAACCTAGATATTACATTGATATTCTAGGTTCTTTACTGTTTAGAAAGATTAAATTTCAATCTTTCTTTGGATTAACGACAACTTTATATCGGTAGAAAAGAGTTCAGAAAGTTCTGCTTCCAGTTCTAATCTATAAGGAATCAGAGCTTCTAACGTTGAAAGCCCTTTTCTGATTGAAAAGCGATTTATGTCATCTTTTAAATCACAAAAAATTCTATCATCTGCTTCTGCTAATGGTGAAGTATTAACTAATACTCCAAATTTCCCGATTATTGTCGTAATTTCATGTTCCATTTTGTGTTCCTCCTATACCTGCAATAGCAGGTGCTGAAATTAATTTATATGTAACGTAAATATATTTTACCACATTATGTAAATAAATGCAAGAAAAATACAAAAATCAACATGATATAGTAGAAAAAAAAATAAAGATATGATATAGTATAAACTGAATAAAAATGGAAAGTTTAAGGATAAAATATAATAAGAAACTTAAGGAGGAAAATCTTGGATAAATTTGTATTAGTAGATGGAAATAGTATAATGAATAGAGCATTTTATGGAATAATGGGAAGTAAAATGCTAACAACAAAAGATGGAAAATATACAAATGCAGTATATGGATTTTTAGCAATATTATTTAAACTATTAGACGATATCCAGCCACAATATATGGCAGTTGCATTTGACTTAAAAGCACCAACAGCAAGACATAAAATGTATGAAGGGTATAAAGCAAATCGCCATGGGATGCCAGACGAACTTGCAGAACAAATGCCAATTATAAAAGAAGTATTAAGAGCAATGAATATAGACATAATTGAAATGGAAGGATATGAGGCAGATGATATATTAGGTACATTATCATGTTATGGAGAAGCAAAAAACTTAGATGTAACAATATTATCAGGAGATAGAGATACATTTCAATTAGCAACAGATAAAGTGACAATAAGAATACCACATACAAAAGGTGGAAAAACAGAAACAGATGAATATAATAGAAAAAAAATTATAGAAAAATTTGGATTAGAACCTAAACAATTAATAGAGGTAAAAGGACTTCAAGGAGATACATCTGATAATATACCTGGGGTTCCAGGGGTTGGAGAAAAAACAGCTCTAAAATTAGTTCAAAAATATGGTTCAATAGAAAATTTATATAAAAAAATTGAAGAAGGACAAGACGATTTAAAAGGAAAACAAAGAGAAAAAATAGTTGAAAACAAAGAATTAGCAGAATTATCAAGAATATTAGGAACAATTAATACTAAAGTTCCAATAAAAGACGATTTAACAGATTTAAAAGTAGAAGAATGGGACAAAGAAAAAGTATTAGAATTATTTAAAAACTTGAATTTTAATAGATATATAGATAGATTTAATTTAAGAGAAAATACAGAAAGCGAGAATAAACAAGAAACAAAAGAACTATATAAAAGTGTAGAAAAATCACTAAAAGATGTAATTGGAATAATAAAAAATAAGAATGAAATGACATTTAACTTGGTTACAAAGAGCGTTGAAGATCAAAGTAAAATAATAAAAGAACAAATAATAGGAATGTCAGTGTATAATGACGAAAATAAAGAAGTCTACTATGTAAATTTAGAAAATAATGAAATCCAAGAGTTCAAAGAAATATTTGAAGAGGAAAAAATAAGAAAAATCGGAATAGATTTAAGCAAAACATATATATTATTAAAACAAGAAAATATAAATATAAAAGGGATATATTATGACATTGCAATAGCATCATATATAATAAACCCTACAAATAATAAACTAAAAATAGAGGATTTAATACAAAATGATTTAAAAATAGATATAGAAACATTTATTGGAAAAGAAGAAACACAAGCTCAAATTACATTATTTGATGTCCAAGAAGAAAATAATAAACAGGCTGAAATCAAAAAAGAAAAATCAAATTTATATGCATATTCAATAGGAAAAATAAAAGAAAAAACAGAAAAAGAACTGGAAGAAATAGAATGTTTAGATTTATTTTATAATATAGATATGCCAACAATAGAAGTATTGTCAAATATGCAATGGAATGGTATGTATGTTGATAAAACTGAATTAGAGCAATTTGGAAAAGAATTAACAGATAAATTAGAAGTAATAACAAAAATAATTTACGAAATGGCAGGGGAAGAATTTAATATAAATTCAACTAAACAATTAGGTGAAATACTTTTTGAAAAAATGAAATTACCTGTTGTAAAGAAAACAAAAAGTGGATATTCAACAGATGTGGATGTTTTAGAAAAATTAAAAAAAGAAGATCCTATTATAGAACAAATATTAGAATATAGGCAGTTAATGAAATTAAACTCTACTTATGTAGAAGGACTAAAACAATATATTAATCCTGAAACAAAAAGAATACACTCATTTTTCCATCAAACAATAACAGCAACAGGAAGAATAAGCTCAACAGAACCAAATTTACAAAACATACCTACAAGATTTGAACTAGGAAAACGAGTAAGAAAAGTATTTAAACCACAAGAAGGTTGTGTTTATATAGATGCAGATTATTCACAAATTGAATTAAGAGTTTTAGCATCAATATCAGAAGATTCACATATGATAGAGGCATTTAAAGAAGGCCAAGATATCCATAAACAAGCAGCATCAAAAGTATTTAAAACACCAATAGACGAAGTAACAAAAGAACAAAGAAGTAATGCGAAAGCCGTAAACTTTGGAATAGTATATGGAATAAGCGATTTCGGCCTTGGAGAGCAACTTGGAATAGGAAGAAAACAAGCTAAAAAATATATAGACGAATATTTAACACAATATTCAGGAATAAATCAATTTATGGATAATATAAAAGAAGAGGCAAAAGAAAAAGGGTATGTAAAAACATTATTTAATAGAAGGAGATATATACCTGAATTGAAATCTAATAATTATATGGTAAGACAATTTGGAGCAAGAGCAGCAATGAACACACCAATACAAGGGACAGCAGCAGATATTATGAAAATAGCAATGTTAAAAGTATTTAAAGAAATAGAAAAAAGGGGATTAAAATCAAAAATAGTATTACAAGTACATGACGAAATGATGTTAGAAGTACCAATTGGAGAGCAACAAGAAATTCAAGAAATAATGAAAAAATGTATGGAATCAGCTGCAGATTTAAAAGTACCATTAGTAGCAGAAATTTCAGAGGCAAATAATTGGTATGATTGTAAATAAGGAGAGTTGCTAAATGAAATATAAAAAAATACTTATTTGTGTTGCAGTAATTCTTATTGCTGTAATAGTAGTTAGTGTTTTTAAAGATAAAATACTAAAGATAATATATCCTAAAACATATAAAGAAATAGTTTCTGTATATGCAGAAAAATACAATGTTGACGAAAATCTAATTTTTGCAGTTATAAAAGCAGAAAGTAATTTCAAAGATGATGCAGTATCACATAGAAATGCTGTTGGACTAATGCAAATTATGGAAGAAACAGCAGTTGATGTTGCAAAAAAGTATGGAATTACAATTGATCAAAATAATGCAAGAGAAGAAATAAAAAATGTTCAAAATAATATAAATATAGGAACAAAATATTTATCTGTATTATTAGATACTTATAAAAATAAAGAAGTTGCAGTTGCAGCATACAATGCAGGAATTGGAACAGTAAATACATGGATAGAAAAAGGAACTATAAAATCAGATGGAAGTGATATTGAAAATATCCCATATAAAGAAACAAATAATTATGTTAGGAAAATATTAAGAAATTACAAAATTTATAATGAACTGTATAAATAACTAGACAAATAAAGAAAAATAGAATAAAATGTGGAAAAATAAAAGGAGAAAAGAAATGCTATTAGAACAATTACTATTTACATTTATTTCATTTGCAATATTTGTGTATATGTTTTTTAAAATGATTACAAAAAATGATACAAGTTATGTAGGAATTTTAGTATGTGAAGCAATAGGAATAGCACTAAATTTTGTTGAAGTATTATTTAATGTAAAGCTAGGTATTTTTTTAGTAATAATAAAATATTTTTTAGCAATATTAATACCAGTTATAATAATGATTTTAGAAAAGCAAAATATATATTTGTATGAAATAATAGATACAACAATGGCTAGAATATATTTGATGTTTTCTGATAATAAAAAAGCTAAACAAGCATTAATGGACTTATTAGATAAAAATCCAAATAGTTATAAAGCACATAAAATGTTAGCACAAATTTATGAAAAAGAAGGCGGTAATAGAAAAGCAATTGACGAATATGTACAAGCTATTGATATTGACAAACAAGATTACGATTCATACTACAAAGTTGCGAGTTTATTAAATGGATTAGACAAAAAAGAAGAAGCGGCAGAAATGTTATATAACTTGTTAAATCGAAAACCAGAAACATATGATGCAAGTATTTTATTAGGAGAAATATTATTTGAAAACCAAATGTATAAAGAGGCTGTAAATGTGTATCAAGATGCACTAAAATATAATCAATATAGTTATGACTTAAATTATAATTTAGGTATGGCTTATACAATGTTAAATGATTTTCAAAGTGCAAAAACTTGTTATGAAAAAGCTGCTGAAATAAATACACTTGAATACTGTACAAAATACAACTTAGCGGAAATAGCGTTAATATATAAAGATATAGAAGAAGCAGAAAAGAAATTCTTAGAAGCGGTTAATGAAGAAGAATTGGCAGCAGATAGTTATTATGAACTTTCAAAAATATCATTATTAAAAAATGATAAAGATACAGCAATAAAATATATTAATGTGGCAGTTGATATAGACAGTAAAAAAATAGTTGCAAGAGTAAAAAAAGACCCAATATTTATACCAATTATGGCAAAAATTTCAATGCCATTTAATTTAGAAAGTAAGGAAATTGAACAACCTAAATTAAAAGAAAAAGATTTGCAAGTAAAAGCTCATTTAGAAGAAATGTCAGAAATAACAAGACACTTAAGTTATAATGATATTAATTTGTTAAAAAGAAATACAGAAGGAAAGCATAAAGAAAAAGAAGAAAATCAAGAATTAGAACAGGTTGTAGAAGAACCAGAGGAACAGAAAGAAATACAGTAGCATATAATTTTTCTTATTTCACTTTTAAAGTTCAAAATATAAGTTCTTCATTATGTTCCTCGGTTTATTACGAATTTCAAAAAATTCTAACTTTCAGAACTTATATTTTGAACTTTAAAAAAGAAGTTATAGATAAATTTTATTCGCATAAAATTACAAAAACTCAATATAATAAGCATAAGGAGGGATTTTATGAGTACAAGTTTTTCTATAATAGGTGGAGATCTAAGAACGATAAAACTAGCTAAAATGCTAGCAAATGAAGGAAATAAAATATATACGTATGGATTAGAAAAAGCTGAAGAATTAAAAGACAATTCAAATATAATTTTTACAGAAAAAATAAGTAGGGCAATACCAAAAGACGTAGAAGTTGTTATAGGGCCAATTCCATTTACAAGTAATGGCATAAATATAAATGCACCATTTGGAGAAAAAGAAATATCCATAAGAGAAATGATACATTATTTAGAAGGCAAAATTTTAATTGCCGGAAGTATATCACCAGAAATATATGATATGGCAAATGATGAGTATATAGAAATAATAGATATAATGAAAAGAGAGGAATTGGCAGTTTTAAATACAATTTCAACAGCAGAAGGTGCAATAGAAATAGCAATATCAAATACTAATAAAATAATACATGGAAGTGAAGTGTTAATATTAGGGTTTGGAAGAATTGGTAAAGTGTTAGCAAGAAAAATGGCAGGGTTATCAGCAAAAGTAACTTGTGCAGCTAGAAAAGATGAAGACCTAGCATGGATTCGAGCATATGGACATAATGAAACAAATATAAATGCCTTAGGAGAAAATTTATCACAATATGATATAATATTAAACACTGTACCACATTTGGTCTTAAATAAAGAAAGATTGCAATATGTAAAAAAAGATGCACTTTTAATAGATTTAGCATCAAACCCAGGTGGTATAGATAAAAAAGAGGCAAAAGAACTAAAATTGAAATTGGTATGGGCGTTAGCATTACCAGGAAAAGTAGCTCCAGTGACAACAGCAGAATTTATAAAAGATACAATATATAATATATTAAAAGAAATATACAAAAAATAAGAACAAGATTGAGTATAAAATTACATTAAATAATAAAATATAATTTTAATAAAAAATAAAACGAAAGAAGGAATAAAAATGATTTTAGAATTATTAAAGTCAGTAATCTTTGGAATAGTAGAAGGAATTACAGAATGGTTGCCAATAAGTAGTACAGGACACTTAATATTAGTAGAACAATTTTTAAAATTCAATCAAGTATCATCAGGATTTTGGGATATGTTCCAAGTTGTAATACAATTTGGTGCCATTCTAGCAGTTGTACTTTTATATTTTAAAGATATATGGCCATTTACAAAAAACAAAGAAAAAGCAATAAAGAAAACAGGAATATTATCAATATTTAATAAAGAAATAATGATATTATGGAGCAAAATTTTAGTTGCTTGTATTCCGGCAGCTATAATTGGATTAGCGTTTGACGATATCTTTACAGCGTTATTTTATAATCCAACTTGTATAGCAATTGCATTAATAGTATTTGGTATAGCATTTATAGTTGTAGAAAATTGGAACAAAGGAAAACGTGAAAAAGAAAAAGAAACAAGTTCACAAATTACATATAAAGATGCTATAATAATAGGATTATTCCAATTATTAGCAGCAATATTCCCAGGAACATCTCGTTCAGGAGCAACAATAATAGGTGGATTACTAATTGGACTATCAAGACCAAATGCAGCAGAATTTACATTTTATTTAGCAATACCAACAATGTTAGGAGCAAGCTTATTAAAAATTGTTAAATTCGGATTAGGATTTACAGGAATAGAGCTTGCAATATTATTAGTTGGAACAATAGTATCATTTTTAGTATCAATTTTTGTAATAAAATTCTTAATGAGTTATATTAAAAAACATGACTTTAAAGTATTTGGATATTATAGAATTATACTTGGAATTATAGTATTAGCATTTGCTTTTTTGGGATAAAAAATTATGCAGGGGCAGTAAGTGCACCCTGCAATTATTATTGACAGTTATTTAAACTGTCTTTTTTTATATATGTTTATTCTATTTTTCTATCTCTTCTCAAATCTTGGTTATTACGATTATCACACATTTTATCATATTCTTTACATTTAATCTTATATTCCATTTGCATACATAAATACCTATAATAAGAATATGCCTGCTCATATTGCATAATTGGATTAAACATAGGATCTTTATATAAATCATTAAAATCCATAGAATTATTCATATTTGGAGGCATCATATTAGGTTGCATATTATAATCCATAAAATCTCTATCCATAAAAAATCAACTCCTAAAAACTAAAAATATAACAAAAAATAAATTTAAAACTTTAATAATTATAAGTCAAAATTAAAAAATGGTATAAAACTAATAAAAACATAAGTATAAAAAGCAGCAAAAACACCATGAAGTAATTTGCCATAAATATATGGTCTAATAGATAAGTCGGATTTTGAGGTAATACTAAAAACTTGTAATAAAACTGATATTCCACCCCAGCCTAGTAAAAAAGCAGTAAAAATTAAATTGATAGAAAGTTTTTTACTAGAAATGTTGGAAATAGAATTTATTCCATTAGTAATTTCTAAAAATCCACTAATTAATGGTGAAGCAAAAACAGAATCAATATTAAAAACAGATAACATAGGAGAAAGAACAGTTGAAAAAGCAGATAATATTCCACTAGATTTTAATATTGATATAACACTAGAAAAAATAACTACAAAACCGCCAATTAATAAAATAGTAGAAATGCTATTTGTAATACTTTCAGATAATACACTACCTAAATTAGAAAAAGTAACAGTAGTGTGTTTGGAAATAGCATATTGATGTGAGTTATAAGCAATAGAAGAATTACTATTTTTCCAAAATCTAAATATAAAACCAACTGTAATACAAGCTAAAATATGTGTAATAAATAATAAAAGTCCAATAATTGTACTTCCATACATCAAAATTCCAACAGTTCCCACAATAAATAAAGGACCAGAATTATTAGTAAAGCTAAGTAGTCGTTCACATTCTTCTTTAGAACAAATATTATTTTTTCTAAAATTAGTAGCAAGTTTAGCTCCCATTGGATATCCACTTATAATTCCCATTATAAAAACAAAAGCACCTTCACCTCTAATATTAAAAATAGGTTTCATATATTTATTTAATATAATACCAAGCTGAGAAATTAAATTGGTATGCATTAAAAGCTCAGTGGCTACAAAAAAAGGAAAAAGTGAGGGAACTACTGAATTAGCCCAAAGTTTTAAGCCTGCTTTTACAGCAGGAAGATTACTTTTAGAAAATAGTAATAATCCACATGTAAATCCTAAAAAAATGATAGGAAAAAAGGATCTTTTTAATTTAAGTACAATAAAGTTTGATTTTATTAGTATCACCTCCAAACTTTGATTAAATATATTCAAAAAATAGGTGAAATAGAACCTTGTAATTTGGGCAAAAAAATGATATAGTAAAATAAAATTTTTTATGTAAGAGGAAGTTGAAAAATGAGCATAAAAGAATTAATCGAAAAATCAGATTTAAACATATCAAAAGAAAAAATATTATATAATGAGCCAATGAAAAAATATACAACATTTAAAGTTGGGGGACCAGCAGAATGTCTAATAAAAATAGAAAACATAAATGAATTAAAAGAAATTCTAAAATTTACGAATGAAAACAATATAAAATTAACAGTTTTAGGAAATGGAAGCAATGTTTTAATATTAGACAAAGGAATTTCTGGAATAACACTAATAATTAAAATAGAAAATACAGAATTTGAAGAAACAGAAGAAAATTTAAATAGTAAATTAATAGGCCAAAAAACTAAAATAAAATTAGGAGCAGGAGAAAAAATAGCTAAAGTAGGGATGGTCTTTTTTAAAGAAAGCTTAACAGGTTTTGAAGAAATTGTAGGAATTCCAGGCACAATAGGTGGAGCTGTAAGAATGAATGCAGGTGCAAATGGCAGAGAAATGAAGGATATAATAAAAACTGTAAAATGCTTAGATTATCAAGGAAATGAAAAAGTATTTACAAATGAAGAAATGGAATTTGGATATAGGACATCGATATTAAAAAAAGAAAAATATATAGTAACAGAAGTAGAAATTGAACTAGAAAAAGGAAATCAAGAAGAAATAAAAGAAAAAATGGATATGTATAAAGAAAAAAGAAAAAATAGTCAACCATTAGAATATCCAAGCGCTGGAAGTACATTCAAAAGAGGAATAGATTTTATAACTGCAAAATTAATAGATGAAGCAGGACTAAAAGGAACACATGTAGGAGATGCTGAAGTATCAACAAAACATGGAGGATTTATAATTAACAAAGGAAATGCAAAAGCAAAAGATATTTTGGAATTAGTAGAAATAGTAAAAAAAGAAGTTTATAAAAAATATAAAAAACAAATCGAACTAGAAGTAGAAATTGTTGGAGAAGAATAAATTGATTATTTGAATGTATAGAATAAGGAAGGATTGAGAAAAATGAACGGGTTTATGCAATGGTTTAAATCAAGTAGTAAAATGAAAAGATGGATATTTTTAATTTTAGTTGGAATAATTTTTGCATGTTATGGACTAGCAAAAGTATTAGTAATGAAAGAAATTTCGATAGCAGAAGTTGGAGAAGTTATTGCAATATTTGCAATAGGGTTTGTAGCAATTGTAGTAGGATTAGTATGTTTAAATAAAAGAACATTAGAAGTATTAATAGAATCAAGTGATGAAAGAATGGAAAATAAAGATAATGTTAATCTAAAATCACTTATATTTAATAAAACAGTATATGACAAAGGACCTAATATTGTTGTAATAGGTGGGGGAACAGGATTAGATACAGTATTAAGCGGACTAAAAAATTATACAAATAATTTAACAGCAATTGTTACAGTATCAGATTATGGTGAAAAAGCCAATAATTCTAGAAGAGAATTGCAAATGTTACCACTTAATGATATCAAAGATAGTATAGTTGCATTATCAGCTAATGAAAATCAAGTTGGAAAATTATTTAATTATGAATTTAAATCAGGAAAATTAAGTGGTTTGAACTTTTCTGATATATACTTTTCAGCAATGAAAGAGGTAAATGGAAATTTTGAAGATTCAATAATAAAAAGTAATGAAGTATTAAATATGGTAGGAAAAGTAATACCAGTAACATTAGATGAAATGAAAATTATAGCAGAACTTGCAAATGGTTATATTGTAGAAGAAAAATCAAGAATTCCAGAAGTCGTATCTGATAAATTAACAAAAATAAATAGAATTATGATAAATCCTACAAATTGTAGACCAGCTCCAGGTGTTGTAGAAGCAATAAAAAACGCTGATTGTATAGTAATTGGGCCAGGAAGTTTATATACAAATGTTATTCCTAATTTATTAATAAATGGTGTAACAAAAGCAATAAAAGAAAGCACAGCAATTAAAGTATATATAAGTAATATAATGACTGAGCCAGGTCAAACAGATGATTACTCTATTGCAGACCATATAAATGCTATAGTAGACCATTGTGGAACAGGAATGATTGATTATTGTATTTATGACACAGGAGAAATAGTACCAGAATATATTAAAAAATATAATAGAGAAGGTCAAGATTTAGTTGAACAAGACATAAGCAAAATAAAAGGTATCAAATTCTTACAAAGAAATTTATCTATAATAAAAGGTGATTTAATAAGACATGATCCAAGTTTAGTTGCATCATCAATTATTGAATTAATATGTGATGATTTAAAATATCAAGACAAACAAAATGATCCACAATACTTAATGCTAAATAATAAATTAAAAGAAGAAAAACGTATAAATAAAATAAAGAAAAGAACTGCTAAAAATGCACAAAAAGAACGTGAAGGTAAAATTCCAAAATCTAAAAAGAATAAGGGAAAAAGTAAATTTAGCAGTAAATACAGTGACAGAATAGAATCTATAAGAGAAGCTGACAAAAAAGCAGAAAACAAAATGAAACAAAGAAAAAACAAAGAAAATAAAACAAGAGTAAAAACTAATACTAAAGTAAGAACAACAAATGCAAGAACAAGAGGAAAAAAAGTTGCATCAATAAATACTAATCAAAAAAAGACTAGTCAAGAAATAAGGGAAGAAATGCTAAAAAAACTAGAAAATAGTAAATTAAAATAAGGAGAAGGCTAATGAAAATTACAAAAGAAAATTTGAATTTAGAAAATGGACTAGACAAAGAATGGATAATTACAAATGGAATAGGAGGATATACAGCTTCAACAATAATTGGTGCAAATACAAGAAAGTATCATGGATTATTAGTTGCAGCATTAACACCACCAGCTAGAAGATATGTTATATTATCAAAAGTAGATGAAAGTATAGAAATTAGAGGAAAAAAATATGACTTATATACAAATATAGGTAAGGAATTTATATCAAAAGGATATGAATATCAAGAAACATTTGAAAAAAATTATATACCAACATTTACATATAAAATAGGAAAAGTAGAAATTACTAAGAAAATTTGTATGGAATACGGTAAAAATATAGTAGGAATATCATATAAAATAAAAAATGGAGCATCAAAAGCAAAATTAACATTAGCACCAATAATGAATTTTAGAGATTTCCACACTGTAAATACTGACCATCAATTTGAAATAAAACAAAATTGTAAAGATAACAAAGTTAAAGTAATAATAGACAAACATTCTGAAATACCAGTATATATGAATGTATCAGAAGGAACCTATATACAACATCAAAATGATCTATTTAAAAATATGTTTTATATAGAAGAAGAAAAAAGAGGATTTTGTGGAGAAGAAAATCACGTAGTACCTGGTAGATATGAAATAGAAATAAAAGCAAAAGAAGAAAAAGAAATTTCTTTTATCTGTTCATTAGAAGAAAACATAGAAGAAAAAACAGCTGAAGGACTAATAGAAAAAGAAATTGTTAGGTTAAATAATATAATAGAAAATTCAGAATTAATAGAAAATAAAGAAAAAAAGACTAAAAAAGAAAAACAAAAAGATGAATTAATAAAACAACTAGTAATAGCAACAGATAATTTTGTAGTAAATAGACCAAATTTTGGGTTACATACACTTATTGCAGGCTATCCATGGTTTTTAGACTGGGGAAGAGATGCATGTATAGCTTTTGAAGGAACTGTATTAATAACCAAAAGATATGAAATAGCTAAAGAAATAATAAAAACAATGACTAGAGATGTTAAATATGGACTAGTTCCTAATGGATATTCAGGATATGATAATAGACCATTATATAATAGTGTAGATGCATCATTATTATTGTTTGAGACTGTAAGTAAGTATTTAAAATATACAGGAGATTACAAATTTATAAAAGATGAAATTTATCCAATATTAGAAAATATAATAGAAAACTATTGCAGTGGAATAGATGTAGATAAAAATAATATATATTTAGATACTGATGGATTAATAGTTTCAGGAACAGAAAATACGCAAAATACATGGATGGATGTTAAATTTGCAGGTAAAGCTGTAACACCAAGAAATGGAAAAGCTGTAGAAGTAAATAGTTTATGGTATAATGCAAATGAAATTATGGCAGAATTAAGTCTAAAATTTGGGCATTTAATATCAGCAAAAAAATATAAAGAATTAGCAAAAAAATGTAAGAAATCATTTACAGAAAAATTTTATAATGAAAAAACAAAATGCCTATATGATGTATTAGGAGATAGTAAAATAAGACCAAACCAATTATTTGCATTAAGTTTAACATATCAAGTAATAGAGCCAGACTCAGAAATAGCTGAAAATATTATAAAAGTTATAGAAAAACAATTGTTAAATCCATATGGATTAAAAACATTAGCTAAAGGTGAAGAAAACTATGTAGAAATATATGAAGGTGATGAAAAACAAAGAGATACAAGTTATCATCAAGGAATTACATGGACATGGTTATTAGGATTATATTATAATTCATTAAAAAATAAATTAAAGGCAACAAAAGATAAAGGTGATAAAGAAAAAGTACAGACAAAAATCAATAAATTTATAAATAAAACAGAAAAAATATTCACCAAAGAAATAAATGAAAGTGGATGTATAGGAAGTATAGCTGAAATATATGATAGTGTAGAGCCACAATTACCAAAAGGAGCTTTTGCACAATGTTGGAGTGTTGCAGAAATTTTTAGAATTATAATAGGAAGGGAATGAAAATTAGATGCAATCAATTGAAATTTTGGAAAAAGACCTAAAAACAAATGATTTACAAAGTATATATTTTTTGTATGGAGAAGAATTATTTTTAATCGAAAATCTTGTAAAAAAGATAAAAAACAAATTTGGAGAAGCTGTAAAAGGAATAAACTTTATTTCAATTGATGATACTAATGTTCAAGAACTAATATCAGATATAGAAACACCTGCATTTGGATATGAAAAAAAACTTATAATTGCAAGAAATACAAACATTTTGAAAAAAGAAGGAAAAAGAAAAAACACAGAAATAGTTAAAATAAGAGAAAAACTAGAGGAGTATATAAAAGAAAATATAGACATTATAAAAGAATCTGTAGTATTAGTTTTTATTGAAGAAGATGTAGATACTAGATTTGGATTATATAAAACATTTGATAAATATGGAATTACATGTAAAGTGGATTTTCAAAAGCCAATCCAATTAGAAAAAAGAATTATTGCAATTTGTAATGGATATAAAGTAAAAATAGATAATGTAACAACAAAATATTTTATTGAAACATGTGGCACAAATATGCAAGAATTAATAAATGAAATTAGAAAACTTATAGAATATGCTGGGGAAAATGGAACAATAAAAAAAGAAGATATAGACTTATTAACAACTAAAAAATTAGAAAATGTAATATTTGATTTAACTGATAATTTAGGAAAAAAAGAGACAAAAAGAGCATTAGAAGTGTTACAAAATTTGATATACAATAAAGAACCAATACAAAAAATATTAATAAATCTATATAATCATTTTAAAAAATTATATTTTACTAAAATAGCATTAAATAGCAATAAAGACTTAATAACAAGTTTAAATTTAAAACCAAACCAAACATTTCTAACAGGAAAATATAAAACACAATCAAGCTACTTTAAAATGAATGAATTAAAAGAAATATTACAAGAATTAAGAGATTTAGATTATAATTATAAAAATGGATTAATAGATTTACAAGTTGGACTAGAATCAATATTATGCAGGTATTGTTAAAATATATAAATTGAACATTATAGTATAATAAATACCAATATTGTTAAAAATAACATTAAAATAATTTTAACAAGGGTGATTTATTATGAACTTAAAACAAAAAAATTCTAAAAATAGAAAAATTATTATGTTAGTTATTATAATAATATCGGCATTTAGTAGTTTTGTAATAATATTTTCTGATAATAGTAATGTATCATATGCATTATCTAAATATGGTTCAAGAGGAGAAGAAGTAAGAAAAATTCAGACTAAATTAAAAAGATGGGGATATTATAAAGGAAATGTAGATGGAATATATGGTTCAGGAACATTAGAAGCGGTTAAATATTTTCAAAGAAAAAATGGTTTAAAAGTAGATGGAATAGCAGGTAAAGAAACACTAAAAGCAATGGGAATAATGACTTCATCTACATCTTCTAGTACAAGTTCTAGTAATTCTAATGATGTAAATTTATTGGCAAGATTAATATATGGAGAAGCTAGAGGAGAACCATATACAGGTCAAGTAGCTGTTGGTGCTGTAGTAATGAATAGAGTAAAAAACAGTTCATTTCCAAATACAATATCAGGGGTTGTATATCAATCAGGATCATTTGACGTTGTGTCAGATGGACAAATAAACCTAAGTCCAAATTCAACAGCAAAAAAAGCAGCACAAGATGCATTAAATGGATGGGATCCATCATATGGAGCAATATATTATTTTAACCCTAAAACAGCTACTAATAAGTGGATATGGTCAAGACCTGTTACAGTAGTCATAGGAAATCATAGATTTTGTAAATGATTTCGAAAACAATTTAATAACAATTTAAGAAAGAATAGAATATTAAAAGACGGAGATTTTGTAAAATGGATAAATATATAAGAATTGGAATAGGAGTAATGATATTAGATGGAAATAAAGTATTATTAGGACATAGAGCTAAAAATAGAAAAGATACAGGAGGAATATTTGAAGTAGATTGCTGGACATTACCAGGTGGAAAACAAGAATACAATGAAACCTTTTTTGAAGGAGCAAAGCGAGAAGTAAAAGAAGAAACTAATTTAAATGTAGATGAATTAGAGTTGTTTGGTGCAGTAGATGATATCCAACCCGATAGACATTATGTAACAATGCATGTAATTGCTAGAAAACATAGTGGAGAATTAAAAGTAATGGAGCCTACTAAAGAGAACGAGTGGAAATGGTTTGATTTAGATAATCTGCCAAAAGGACTGTATACGCCATCTAAAAAATTCATAGAAGCATATTTAAAATCAAATAATAATGTTGAATTTTAAGATTAACTTTTATAAATAGATAGAACTATTAAAAGAAGTTCTATCTATTCTTCTATCTTTTTGTTTTGAGATTTTCAATTTATTATTTATTGGTGAATTTTTTACTATTAATGCAAAAATCATTTCTTGACAAAAAGTGCTTAAATTGGTAATATATAAATGAAAAATTATACGGAGGAAATCATGTTATTTTATCCTAATAAATATGTAAATAAAATAGAAGAAATAACAATAGAATTGTTACAAAAAAATAAGATAAAAGCATTAATTTTAGATGTTGATAATACATTAGTAAATTATAATAAAGAAATGCCAAAAAGAATTGAAAAATGGGCAAAAGAGTTAAAAGGTCAAGGAACTAAATTATACATAGTATCAAATAGCAATGATAAGGAAAAAGTAAAAAAAGTTTCTAAAAAATTAGGAAATATACCATATACATATTTTGCAATGAAACCATTAAAAAAGGGTTTGAAAATTGCCCAAAATCAACTTAAAGAAAAACCAGAAAATATAGCTGTTGTAGGAGATCAAATTTTTACAGATGTAATTGGTGGAAACTTGTGTAAAATGTACACAATATTAGTTGATGCAATTGAAGAAAAAGATTTTTGGTATACAGCATGGAAAAGACCAATTGAAAATAAATTAAAAGCAAAAATAAAAGAACAAAAATAAATATGAATTTAAACTAAGGAGAAATAAAAAATGTATATAAATGATGTAAATATCATATATTATGTAATAGCAGCAATAATAGGACTATTTGTGGGAGAAGGAGTAAACTGGGCAAATAAAAGACTTCCAGAATACAAACCAGTATTTTCAAAAGAATTTTTTACAGAAATGAAAATGAATTTCAAACCAAATTATATACTGATGTTTTTAACATCAGCAATTTATGTTACACTAATTTATAGGTTTGGAATAAAAGAAACATTAATAGCAAATTTAGACTTAATAAAATTTTTAATATTAACACCAATGCTATTATCTGCATTTGTAATAGACTATAAATTGCAAATTATACCTAATAGACTTAACCTAACAATATTTGAAATAGGAATTATATTTGCATTTTTATATGGATTATCAGATGTTGCTATAACAATAAAGATGTTAATAGGAATGCTAATAGGTGGAGGAATATTCTTATTTATAACATTAATAGGTGGACTAATTTATGGAAAAGAGGCAATGGGATTTGGTGATGTAAAACTAATGGGAGCTTTAGGATTATTTTTTGGACAATATAATATAATAGCAGTAACATTAGTATCATTCTTAATAGGAGCAATTCTTAGTATTATATTATTAGTAAGTAAAATAAAAAAATCAGACGAATACATACCATTTGGACCATTCATAGTAATAGCATCATTTATTAGTATGTATGTACCATTTGAACAAATTAAATTAATATTATTAAAAATATTCACACTAGGATTATATACTAAATAAAAGTAGTAGGGAGTTGAAAAAAATGAATCCAAAAATACAATGGCTAAGAAACACAATGTCAAGTTTAAATCTACAAGGGCTAATAATATCTAACCCAGTAAATATAAAATATTTAACCAATGTAGATGCAGAAGGAACATTATTATTAACAAGAAAAGATAATATATTTATAACAGATGGAAGATATACTGAACATGTCCATAGTATTTTAACATTATATGATGAAATAATTGTATATGATATAAATGGATTATCCAAAGAAGACTATGAAAACTTTTTTATGTTCTGCGAAAATGTAGGCTTTGAAGAAAATTATGTAACATATGCAGGATATAAAGAGCTAATTAGAAAATACAAAATAAATAGTCTTGTAGAAACAGATAGTATAATTGAAAGACAAAGAATGATAAAAGATAAAGATGAAATATCTAAAATTCAAAGAGCTTGTGAGGTTACAGATGAATGTTTTAAATATTTGCAAACATATATAAAACCAGGAATGACAGAAAAGCAAATAGCAGAAGAAATAGACAATTATTATAAACATCATGCAGATGGAGTATCTTTTGAGACAATAGTAGCATCAGGTGAAAATTCATCTAAACCACATGCAGTACCTACTGATAGAAAAATACAAGAAGAAGATATAATAACAATAGATATGGGATGCAAAATAGATGGATATTGTTCAGATATGACAAGAACAATATTTGTTGGAAGTGTTCCAGAATATGTAAAACCGGTATATGATTTAGTACTAAAAAAGCAACAACAAGTATTAGAAGAAATGAAAGATGGAGAAAGTACAAGATTTCTAACAACGATGGTTGAAAATGACTTTAAATTAGAAGGATATGATTTAATACATGCATTAGGTCATGGAGTTGGAATGGAAATACATGAAGCTCCATATATAAGCCATCGTTTTGATGTACCATTAAAAGAAAATATGATTGTAACAAATGAACCAGGAATTTATATTCCAGGAAGGTTTGGAGTAAGAATAGAAGATACAGTTCAAATAACAAAATTTGGTTGTATAAGTTTAACAAAATCGGAGAAAAATTATATTATAGTATAGTTTGCTTGATTTTTATAAGAATTTGTAGTAAAATAGTAAAAGTTTATAATTAGTAAAAAAATGGAAATAGAGAGGAGAATTATTATGGCAGCAGTATATTCAGCAGGAGACTTTAGAAATGGAACAACATTTGAAATGGAAGGGAATGTATATAGAGTAGTAGAATTCCAACATGTAAAACCAGGAAAGGGTTCAGCATTTGTTAGAACAAAAATAAAAAATGTAATCACAGGAGCAACACTTGAAAAAACATTTAACCCATCAGATAAATATCCAGGAGCAGAAATAGAAAAGAAAACTATGCAATATTTATATAATGATGGTGGATTATATTATTTTATGGATAATGAAACTTATGATCAAATGCCATTAAATGAAGAACAATTAGGAGATTGTTTAAAATATTTAAAAGAAAATATGGAAGTTACAATGCTTTCTTATAAAGGAAAAACATTTGCAGTAGAACCACCAACATTTGTTGAATTAGAAGTTACATATACAGAACCAGGATTTAGTGGAAACACAACAACAACTTCAGGAAAACCTGCAAAATTAGAAACAGGATTAGAAATTCAAGTTCCTTTATTTGTAAACATTGGTGATGTATTAAAAATTGATACAAGAACTTGTGAATATATGGAAAGAGTTTAATAGGAAAGGTGATTATAAAATGGGTTCCTTAAAAAATGAGTATAAAAGTTTTTTAGATGATATAGAAAAAAATATCAAAGATAAAGAAGATTTAAACTATATAAAGCAAAGATTTGTAAGATTTATGGATGCAGTTCTAGAAGAAATGGATTATATAAGTAGCTATAAAACAGAACAAATTGAAGCTTTAGAAAAAAGCCAAAAAGAAGTACAAGAAAAATTGGCTAAAATGCAGACAGTACTAGATAACATAGAAAAAGACATATACTCAGAAGATGGATTTGACTTTGAAATAATTTGCCCATATTGTAATTATGAATTTTTTATAGATGTTGATGAAAATCGCACAGAAGTAGAATGTCCTGAATGTAAAAATACAATAGAGCTAGATTGGGATGGAGGCATTGATGATGACCATTCTGGATGTAGTGGTAATTGTGGGGGATGTCACGGATGTGGCGAAAATGACGAAGATGAAGATATGTAAATTTATTGTATCATTATAAAAATTGAAACCTAGCTATATATTATTATTTTATCATACCTTGTGTGTCGCAACCTTAGATTTTAAAAATCCTGCAGGGCGCTCCAATCGCACGTGCAAAGCTAGTTTGGTCGCTTACACGGTATTAAAAAATAATAATATATAGTTGTTTTTTTTATTATTAGAAAATTTTTTGGGGTATAAAAACTAAAAATAATTTAATGGATTTTCATACTTATTATTAAACCTAATGCCAAGGTGCAAATGACATCCGAGTAGTTGCACCATTTGTTTCTTTACCAGTTGAATCATGATATTGATTTCCAGCTACTCCTGAAACATATTTAGGCCCAACGTTTCCGTATAATTTGGCCTTGTTTTATTTTATCACCAACTTTAACAATGAAATTAGGATCGCTGTGACAATAGCTTACTTTAAAATTATTAAAAGAAAGAGTAATAGTATACCCACCAGCTCCTAAAAAGTCTCTAAATGTTATTTCACCATCAGCAACAGCAATAAAATTAGTACCTTGTGGCGCAGGAATATCTATACCAGAATGAGAAGATGAAGCACCAGAAGTAGGAGAAGTACGTTTACCAAAAAAAGAGCTTATTTGTGTGTAACCGAGGAATAGGCCATACAAAACCATTGGGATTAAAATCTAAAATTTCGGATGATGAAGAATTATCATTAAAATTGGAATTAGTAGTTGGAATAAAAAATATTGAAATAAATAATGTGAGAAAAATAACAATAAAAATAGTTGAACGAAATAATTTGATTATAAAAATCACACTCCTAATTGAAAAAAATAAAAAGCACTATAATTTATATAGTGCTTTTATATGGCAGGGGTAGAAGGATTCGAACCCTCACAGGCGGTTTTGGAGACCGATGTGCTACCATTGACACTATACCCCTATGTGTTTAACACAGTTATTATATTAGCATAAAAAAAATAAATAAGCAAGATTTTTTTGAAAATTTATTGACTTTTTTTGAATAAGAGAATATAATACAGGAAATCATAAAAATATAGTTGCATTGAGAAAGAAAAAATACTTGTAAATTATTTATAGAGAGCAAGTCAATGGTGGAAATCTTGTAATAATAAAGTATGGGGAGCTTTTGAGTAACATTTTAATTAAGGTGCTTAAAACTTTTAGTTTTAGGAAATAGGGTGGAAACGCGGAAATATAACTTTCGTCCCTAGCGAGTATGCTAGGTATGAAAGTTTTTTGTTTTTCTTTTTAAATTAAATTGCTCATCTTACGTTTTTATAAGTTTTAACGTATAAAAATACGCTGGCAACTTATAAAAGACATAATCTAAACAATTTAATTAAAAAATGTTATGGAAATTGTTCATCTTATGATTTTATAAGTTTTAACGTATAAAAATACGCTGGAAACTTATAAAAACAAAAAACTTTCATGATCTGGTAAATAAAATTAGAAGGAGGAATTTTTATGGTAAAATCAATGGACACAATTGTAAACTTATGTAAAAGCAGAGGATATATTTATCCAGGATCAGAAATTTATGGAGGATTAGCAAACTCTTGGGATTATGGACCTTTAGGTTCAGAATTAAAAAATAATATAAAAAAAGCATGGCAAAAGAAATTTATACAAGAACAAAAAGATATTGTAGGACTAGATGCCGCAATCATAATGAATCCAGAAACTTGGGTTGCATCAGGACATGTTGGGGGATTTTCAGATCCATTAATAGATTGTAAAGAATGTAAAACAAGACATAGAGCAGATAAACTAATAGAAGAATGGGCACATGACCAAGGAAAAGATATGATAGCAGATGGAATGACAGATGAAGAATTAATAAATTTCATAAATGATAATAAAATTCCTTGTCCAAATTGTGGAAAAACAAACTTTACAGATATAAGAAAATTTAATTTAATGTTTAAAACATTCCAAGGAGTAACAGAAGATAAAACATCAGAATTATATTTAAGACCAGAAACAGCACAAGGTATATTTGTAGACTTTAAAAATGTATTAAGAACATCAAGAAAGAAAATGCCTATGGGAATAGCGCAAATTGGTAAAGCATTTAGAAATGAAATAACACCAGGAAACTTTATTTTTAGAACTAGAGAATTTGAACAAATGGAGTTGGAATTTTTCTGCAAACCAGGAACAGACTTAGAATGGCATAAATTCTGGAAACAATATTGCGAAAATTGGCTATTAGATTTAGGAATAGAACCAGAAAATATCCGTTTAAGAGATCACTCTAAAGAAGAATTAGTATTTTATAGTGCTGCAACAACAGACATAGAATTCGCATTTCCATTTGGATGGGGAGAACTATGGGGGATTGCTGATAGAACAAATTATGATTTAACACAACATATGAACCATTCAAAACAAGATTTAACATATCAAGATCCAGAAACAAATGAAAAATACGTACCATATGTAATTGAACCATCATTAGGAGCAGATAGAGTTTTATTAGCATTTTTATGTAATGCTTATGATGAAGAAGAAATTGCAGAAGGCGATGTAAGAACAGTATTACACTTACATCCAGCATTAGCACCATATAAAGTAGCAGTATTACCACTTTCTAAAAAATTATCTGATAAAGCAAATGAAGTATATAATAAGTTAGCTAAAAGCTTTATGTGTGACTATGACGAAGCAGGAAGCATAGGAAAACGTTATAGAAGAGAGGACGAAATAGGAACACCATATTGTATAACAGTTGATTTTGACACATTAGAAGATGAAACAGTAACAATTCGTGATAGAGATACAATGGAACAAATAAGAATAAAAATAGATGAATTAGAAAGTTGGTTAAATGAAAAAATTTCATTCTAAAAAGTGATAATTAAATTTTTTATATAATCAAATTTTAAACCGTTAATTTTTAAATATAAAAATTAGCGGTTTTTTTTATGTGAAAAAATATTTTTTTACTAATCTATATAAAAAAATATTTTCATAGATTACGTTTGAAAATTCTCATTTGTTTTTGGACTTCTTTAACAGCAGTATGTGTACCTCTATCATTTAAACATGCAAATGTAGTATCTATAAAACGAGGAATAATATAAGGTTTTATAAATTCTTCTACATACCATTGATGCACAATTCTATCTTGATAGGGTAAGGCTTGTATGGTTCTTTCCTTAGGTTCATATACTTTAAAGGAAAAGTAATTTCCTAAGCGATATGTTTTATTTTTTAATCTATTTTGAATATTAACAAGATTATTTTCTAAATTGAACTCAAATTTTATAACTTCATTTTTATAAGCTTTATGTTTTCTAGCTCTATAATGAGCCTGAAGTAATTTTTCAAAAGTAAGTTTTTTGTAAAATTGATTTCTTATCGTTTTTGGCAAGACAAAATCCAACCTCCTAACATATTACAAATATCAGTAAGTAAATTGGCCCAACTTTGGTAATTTTGTAAGGAAATGTATTTATATTTAAATGATAATCTAATATGAACTTTTAGTAGATTTAAATTTACGTCAAACTCATTTAAATAACGAAGTTTGTCATGTTTGTTAAATGATTTTATTGCATACATTAAATTTCTAAGACCAGTATATAATGAATTTTTTATTTCTTGAACAAGTGCAAAATTTTCACATTTTGGATATTTACGAACAATATCATTTGAATAATTTATAAGTTCTATATATTTTTGATAAATTTTTAAACTTTTATTATTAGGGGTTTTATCATTGATTGTAGTAGATTCCATATTAATTATTCATCTCCTCTTTTATTTTTTTAGCTTTTAAATTTAATGAATCAATTAAAGAATAAGCTTCTTTTATTGAAAGCTCATCAGCTTTAATTAAACAAATAGAGTCAATTAGATTTTTTACAGATGTATTTAATAAATAATTTTTACTAGGTAATGGAGAAGATGTTACAGAATCTACAATTTCTATTGTATATCCTAAACTTTTTATTAGATTTAAATATTTGTCGAGATTATTAACTGAAAATCCACATTTTAATACATTTTCATTAAGATTAGTTAATTTTAAATTTAACAAAGAAGCCATTTTTTAGCATCATCAGCTAAAAAAAGATAAAAAATCCCACTTTTAAAAAGATAAATTTGATTTGGATTAATCTTTTTCAATTCTAAATATCTTTGGTACATTTTACTCATATTTCTATTCCTTCCTTTTTTTATAATATCTTCCATATTTTAGGATGTTGCAAAACAAAGAAAAATAAATGTCAGCCCCTTAAGGTTGATAAAATGGAAATAAATAGTAATTAAAACCGGCAATATATTGTTGTATAATAATATGAAATACGGAAAACGTGTAATGTTGGGAGATGATTTTGAAATAGCAGAAAAAGTAGTTATATATAGAAAAAGAAAAGATGAAATAAATGTAGCAAGATCAATAATAATAAGAGAATCAATATACAAAAAATTAGAAGATATGAGAGAAAAATATGGAATATCTATTTCTAAACTTGTAAATATAGCAATAAGAACAGGGTTAGAAAGTTATAAAAACAAATAAAATAAAAGAGCAGAATAAAAATAATTTTAAACTGCTCTCTATTTTGTATTATCATAAATTTTAAAGAAATTTCAACTTGTAAATTGATATATTTAATAAAGTGTAGTAAAATAAGAAAAAAAGAATAAGAGAGAAAGTTTAAAAACTCCATAGACAGTTCCGCAGTTTGTGCAATTAAACTAAACAATGTAAGTTTTATCGTACAAGAGCTTCTAGTGGAGTTTATTTTTGAAACCTACATCGTTTAATTTCTTATTCATTAGCTCAATCTAAAAAAGGTAAATTACATATAGATTTAATTAATGAGTTATATACTTTGGCAATTAGTGAAGATTTATATAATTATAAAATCAATGATAATGGAATAGTATTGCAAGATTCATATTTTGCTTTAAAAAGTTATGCTTTAATGAAACAAAAATATCCAGATACTTTAGCTAAAGAAGTTTACAAATTATTACAATTATTTCCAAAACCTGAATTAACATTTTATTTGACAGCTAGTACAGAAGAAAGATTAAAAAGAAATGAAAAAAGAGATAAACCTATGGCGTATATGGAAAAATTGTTAGTATCAAATCCTAAAGGATTTAAAAAGATTGAAAAAAACTTAAGAGAAATAACTACCAGTTTATTTGATACAGAGATTATAAATACGCAAGGTAAAAAACCAAATGAGATAGCATTGTATATAGGAAATAAAATTCAAGAAAGAAATAGAGAAAGCAAAGGACATGAAAGAGAATAAGATTATATATCTATTAATACATTCGTAAATATAAAACTATTAATAAAAAAATGATAGTAATCCTTGTAGAATATTGGAGAAAACAAAAAATGAAATTTATTACAATAGGAGGGGTTCCAGCGTCTTGAAAAACTTATACTAGTAACTTATTAGCAAAACAAAATAATTTTCTAGCATTAGAGCTCGAAAATTTAAGATGGGATTTCTTTAGCAATAATTTAGAAGAAAATTTATATAAATATACTCAGCATGCTTCTATAATAAAGACTATATTATATGTAGTCATGCTTTTATTAATACAATAACTTTTTCGGAAGATGAAAGAGTTCAAATTGATTTTACCGTTGATAAAAAGATTTTAATTCAAAGATTTAAACAAAGAGAAAACATAACAGAAGATACATTTGATAAAAATATAAAATTATATTATAAATCTTACGAAGAAATTCTAAAAGACAATGTATCTAATACATTAGATACAACAGACAAAGATATTATTAAGAAAATCAATTATTTGATTTAAAATAAATTATAAATTTAGAAAGGAAGATAGTATTATGGATTTAAAAATTAAAACAGAAAAAGAAGAATTTCATGGAAGGACTTGTGGAATAATTAAGCAAGAAAATAAATTCTTGATTATGAGAGTAAATAAAACTTCTTATTATCATATACCAGGAGGACATATAGAAATTGGAGAAGATTCGGAACAGGCTGTTATTCGTGAAATAAAAGAAGAAATTGGATGTGATGTTCAAGAAGCAAGTTTGTTTTCAATACAGGAAAATTTTTGGACAATAAACGATAAAAAGTGTCATGGAATAGAGTTTTACTATATAATAAAACCTAAACAAAAATTACAAATGCAAGACTATGAAAAAATTGAAAATGATAAAGGAGAAGAAAAACTATTAGAATTTAAATGGGCTACTGCTGAAGAATTAAAGGATATAGATTTAAGACCTGTTAATATTAGAGATATGTTAATAAATGAAGAATATCTTAAAGGATTATCACACATTGTGAAAAGAGGGTAAGCAAGTGAAAGAATGTGTATTTTGCAATATAGTCAAAACAGGAAATAATAATAATGAAAAAGAAAGAAATGTTATTTTATATGAAGATGATTTATTATTAATTACCCAAGCTGCCGGAAGTCCAGTTAGAGGATATTTAATGATAGTGATAAAACGACACATAAATGGATTTGCTGAATTGTCAAAAGAAGAATTAAAGCATGTCGAAAAACTTATAAATATAATTAAGGACTTTTATAAAAAATACTTTTATATCGATTCAATATTATTAGAACACGGCTCTACAGAAAATGGCAGACATCCTCAAAGCATAGTACATGCTCATTTACATTTAATTCCATTTAATTTCGATGCAGAAATTGAAAAAGAACTATTGACAGAGTTACATTTAAAATCTATTGAATCATTTGAGAATATAAAAATTAATGAAAAATTAGATTATTGGTTATATTGCGACTCAAAAGGAAGATATTATACATCTTCTAATATTATTAATGCTCCAAGATCAATTTTTATGAATTTAATAGCTAAACAAATAAATTTGCAATTACCTTATGAATGGAGAAAAAATGTTACCCAAAAGGAATATATAGACGAAATGATAAAAATATTTAAAGATAATAAGAAATTTTTAAAAAATATATGACTGAAATTATATTTAATATAAAAAGAAACAGTATAAAAATATACTAATCATAAGATAAACATTTAAAAATAAAAATAGGGGAATACAATGAATTAACAGATGCAGATATAGTTTGTATAACAGCTGGAGTTCCTCAGAATATTGTAAAAGAATCAAGAGATGATGATTTAGAAGAATGCAATAAAATATTTGAGAATATTATCTATTCATTTCTCAGCAGACAAACAATAAATATACCGTATCTGGACCAGAAATAGCATTTAGAGAAATAAGGAAAAAAGCTGGAATAACAAGGAAAGTAACGGTACATGGATTAAGACGTAATTTTGCAACAGATTTAATAGAAAATGGATTGGATATATTAATAATCAAAAATTAATCATAAACTGCTCTCTATTTTGTATTATCTAATTGACTTATAAGGATTTTTAAGTTAAAATAAATTAGTACAAAAGGAGGATTTTATATGGAAATACGTTACAAAGATAAAGTTTTAGAAGTAGAAAAAGGTAGTAAAATATATGACATATTTAAAAATGAAATTAAAAATAGTGAAAATACAGTTGTAGGAGCTATTTATAATAATTCATATGTAAATTTAAGTAGACATATGAATTTTAAAGGTAGAGTAGAATTAATTTCAATAAATTCTAAAATTGGAATAAAAATATATAGAAGAACATTAATATATATATTTGCAATGGCATTAAAAAAATTATTTCCAGATAATAGAGCAACAGTTAATTATCAAATGGAAAATGCAGTATACTGCGATTTAGGAGATATAGAAGTTACAGATGAGATTGTTGAAAAAATTAATGAAGAAATGAGAGATATTGTAAGAAAAAATTTATTTATAAAAAAAGTTGTTATGAATAGAGAACAAGCAGAACAATTTTATAAAGAAACTCAAACTGCAAGAGGAAAACTACAATATGATTTAAAATCAAATAAAAAAATTTATATGTACTATTGTGAAGATTATTTTAATTATTGTTATGGAGTATTAGCAAGAACAACAGGAGCAATTAAAATATTTGATATAGTAAAATATGATAAGGGTATTTTATTAAGATATCCAAGTGCCGGAAAGCCAGATCAATTGCCTAAAATTATACAAAATAAAAAAATGAAATGGGCATATAATGAATATAATGAAATTCATAAAATATTAAATATTAATACAGTATATAAATTAAATGATGCTGTAAAAGAAAAAAGAATTAAAGATGTAATAATGATTGATGAAGCATTACATGAAAAAAATATTGCTAATATTGCTGATAAAATAGCTAAAGACAAAAAAATAAAAATGATTTTAATAGCAGGACCATCATCTTCTGGAAAAACAACATTTGCACAAAGATTAGGAATTCAATTAAGAGTAAATAAGATAAAACCAGTAACAATTTCTGTTGATAATTATTTTGTGGAAAGACAAGATACTCCGAGGGATGAAAATGGAGATTATAATTTTGAATGTATAGAAGCAATAGACTTAAAACTATTTAATAATCATTTAACAAGATTACTAAATGGTGAAAGAGTAGAAATGCCACAATTTGACTTTTTAGAGGGAACTAAAAAATATAATGGTAAATATTTGCAATTAAAAGATGATGAAGTCTTAGTTATAGAAGGAATTCATTGTTTAAATGATAGATTAACAAGTAGTATTCCACAAGATCAAAAATTTAAAATTTATATAAGTGCTTTAACTGTTTTAAATATGGATAGATATTCAAAAGTTTCTTCAACAGATGTAAGGCTAATAAGAAGAATAGTAAGAGATTATCAATTTAGAGGATATTCAGCAGAACATACAATTGATACTTGGCCAAGTGTAACTAGAGGAGAGGTAGAAAATATTTTTCCATTCCAAGAAAGTGCAGATGTAATATTTAATACATCATTGATTTATGAATTAGGTGTATTAAAAGGAATCGCAACACCTTTATTAAAGGAGATACCAATTGAGCATCCAGAACATGCAGAAGCACAAAGACTATTAGGATTGTTAAAATATATAAGATCAATTCCTGCAAGTGAAGTTCCAACAAACTCATTATTAAAAGAATTTGTTGGTGGTGGAGATTTTGAGTATTAAATAGAAAGTGGTTAAAAATGGAAAACAGAAATTTTACTAAAATAGATGAAGAATTTATATGTGAAAATTGCGGAAAAAAAGTAAGCAAATTAGGATATTCATGTAGAAATCATTGTCCATATTGTTTACACTCTAAACATGTTGATAAAAATCCGGGGGATAGGCAAGAAGAATGCCATGGGGTATTAGAACCAATAGGCTTAGAGATAGATAGTAAAAAAGGATATGTTATTGTTTTTAAATGCAAAAAATGTGGAGCTATACGAAAAAATAAAGCTGCTAAAGATGATAATATGGAGCTTATAATACAATTAAGTAGTAAGCATTAAATGAATTATTTCAAGAATAAAAAGCATAATTGTTTTGAATAAAATAAAAAGTTTGACATATAATAAAATGTATGCTAATATAATTATAGCAATTGCAAAAAACTTTTCAAAAAGTAACTTAGAAGACTAGGTTTGATGGGACCTAGTCTTTTCTTTTGCTAATCATCAAAATTTTTTACAATTAAGTAAACTATATATAATGCTAGCAGTTTTATGAAACTTTTCAAAAAAGTAATCTCCTCCATGCCACTTAGCAAGTTGGAATATACATATTAAATTAATTGTAAAAATTTGTCAACTGTTAAATTTCTTTATTTAAATTCCCAGAAGTATAATCTTTACCTTCAATACGTTTTCCATCTCTTACAACAGTAGTAATAGCATTAATTTCTGGAATTGATTCATGTAAAATATCAATTCTTACAGAATCTACATTAAATATTTTACCAGGTATAGAAGTTATTTTGCTATTATAAATAGTAGTAACAGTTTGAATATTATCAGGTAAAATTTCAAAATTCATATTTAACCTGTCTTTTAAATAATAAGTATTAGTACTTCTACATTTTGCTGTACAAGAAGGATAACATTTATTAGATTCACCGTAATAAACAATAATTTATATTAAGTAAAGGAACCTTACCATAAACAATTAGTTCTTTTTGCAAATAATTATAGTTACATAAACTTGTAATAGTTTGTTTGTCTAATTCTGGTGATAATGTAAATGAACTTATTCCAAGTTTTTTTAATTCTAAGACAGTTTCAGAATTATATACATTAAAAGTATAATTCGCTATTACTTTATAATATTCATCTAAATTATTAAACAAACTGTGTAGTAAATTGAGATTCCCAATATTAGAAATTACAAAACCTTGAATATTGTATTTTTCTACAGCTTCTTCAGCATTAGCTAAAAATAAATTTTCATAATTACTTTTTATAATTGTTGGCATATAAATATAAGTATCAAATTTTTTACTAATGATTTTTAGCACAGGAGAATATTTTTTACTTGTGAAATATTTTAAAGGAATATAGATACTGTCAATATTTTCAAGTTTGTTGTAATTCCAGTCACTATGTAAAACATTTAAAAGTAATGAAACTTTAGGTGTTGCATTAGAATTAATTTTTGTGTTATTAAAATTTCTCATGTTATTTAAAGTGGTAGAATCAGTTTCTTTACTAATATAATCTACAAAACTTTCAGGTAATTGCCTATGTATTTTAGATATAGCAAAATTTTCTACATTTGAAAGAGCCGTTCTACGTAATTCGTTTAAAATACTAATTTTAGGTAAAAATAAATTTTTATCTAAATCTATATTAATATTTTTAAAATAATATGGTGTGTCAGTTGTTTTAGATATTTGCTTAATAATTGTTTCTTTATCAAGTGGTCTATTTTGAGCAATTTCAGGTATATAATCTAATTTACATGAAATATCTAAGTTTTTGTATATTCCGTTTTTAGTATAGGATTTTATATTTATAGATATAGGTGTGTTCTTCTTTATAGAAACTGTACAGTTTAAAGCTGTTTTCTTAACTTCCTTTTTATAACTTTCTTTAGCAATAGTAGTTAATTCTTTCGAACTTAGTCTATAAACTTTATCACCAACTTTGATATTTCCTTTCATACGACCAATAGTAACTGTCTGACCAACTTGAGTTTCTTTTAAATTAGTATTCTTATTCATCAATTCAGAAATTTTATAACTACCATTTTCATTGCCTACTGAAATTGTATCTCCAATATTTAACTTTTCTTGTATTTTTAAAGTAATATGTCCTTTATTAGGATTGTATTTTTGAATAATGCCAATAAATAATCCCATATTATTAGGCTTTTCTTTGAAAACAAGATTTTTATTTTCAGAACTGTCCAAATGACCACTAGAAAAGTTACCTCTATTAAAAGCCTGAAGTAAAGTCTTTTTATCTTCTATGTTAATATTAAAATCATTTTTTGAATATGCTAAATCAATGTATTTTCTGTATATATTAGTAACTGTTGCTACATATTCAGGGGACTTCATTCTACCTTCTATTTTTAAACAGTCAACACCTGCATTTATAAGTTGTGGCAAAAATTCTAAACCACACAAATCTCGAGTATTTAATAAATATCCGGAATCTATGGCTTTGTCATTTTCAATAAGTTTATAAGGTAGCCTACAAGGACCAGCACATTTGCCACGGTTTCCAGAACGTCCACCTAACATGCTAGAAAATAGGCATTGCCCAGAATATGAAATACATAAAGCACCATGTACAAAACATTCAATTTCTATTGAAGTATTTTTACAAATATATTCGATTTCAGTTAAAGAAAGTTCCCTTGAAAGGACAACTCTTTTAAAACCTAATTCTTGAAGTTTTAAAGCACCATTTAAATTATGAATAGTCATTTGAGTACTACCATGCATAGGTAAATCAGGAAATAATTCAATAAGCTTTTTTGCTAAACCAAGGTCTTGGATAATAATTGCATCAATTCCAAATTCATATGCTTTACTAGCTAATTTTATGGCATTATCAAATTCATTATCTTTGATTAATGTATTTAAAGTTAAATTGGTTTTAACACCTCTTAATTTTGCATATTCAATTGCTTTTTTTAATTCTGCTTCATCAAAATTATGAGCAAAGGCTCTAGCGCTAAATAAATTTGCACCAAAATAAACACTATCAGCTCCATTTTGTACAGCAGCTTTTAGACATTCAAAATCTCCAACAGGAGAAAGTAATTCTATCATTTGTGTCCTCCAAATATTATTGTTTTTTTAGATTATATCATATTTATAAATATTTTTGTGTTTAAATGTAAAATTTTAATTTTTATTGACTAAAAAAAATGAAAATGATATAATTTTTTCCATAAAGAAACTAAGGAGGAATTATAATATGAAAAGAAAAATAACAGATATAAAATTCATAGTGTTTTTAACAATCATATTTTGTACAATGTTTGGAATATTTTTTTACACTGTAAATATGAACAATACTGAAATATTAATTAAAGCCAGTAGAAATTTAAAAGGAGTTCAAGAAAATACAGTTAATTCAAAAACAACCAATAGTAGCACAAGTAGTAATACTAGCAAAAATACAAGATCACAATCAGGAAATACACAAAAAACTACTAATACAACAAGCAGTAGTAATGCATCAAGCACAAAAACTACAACAAAATCTAGTAATGCAGATTTATCTAATTTAGGAATAAAACCAAATGATTTTTCAGGTTTTACACCAAGTAAAACTTCATATGATGTAACAGTTTCAGCAGATGTAACAGAAGTAGAGGTTTATGCAACAGCACAAAACAGTGGAGCTAAAATAAGTGGAACAGGTAAACAAAAATTGCAAGATGGTAAGAATGAATTATCAATTGTGGTAACAGCAGAAAGTGGTGCAACAAAAACATATACCATAAATGTAACAAAAGAAAGCAATAATGGAACAACAGAAACAGAGACAGACGAAGGAGAAGGATTATCAAGTTTAAAATTAGAAAATATAGAATTATCACCAGAATTTAAAACAAATGTATATGAATATACTGCAAAATATACAGGTGATTTAAATAAAATAGATGTAAAAGCAGTTGCAACAGAACCTAAATATGTAGTTGATATAACAGGAAATGACGATTTAAAAGACGGAGAAAATATTATAACAATATTAGTATCTGATAGTGAGGGAAATAATGTTGCTACATATCAAGTAACATTAACAAAATCAACAGTTGATGAAGAAGCTTTATCTAAAGAACAAGAAGAAGCAAATAAAAAAGAAGAACAAAAAAAGGTATTGATAATTGGAGGAGTTATTGCAATTCTAATATTAGCAATTATCATATATCTAGTAATAAGACATAGAAGAAATAGTGCATGGGCAGAAGATTATATGATGCCATATTCAAGTAATGAAGATGATGGCTTTATAGATGAGAATGAAAATAACTATGATTTTAAAAAAGTCAATAAAGATGAATTTGATTTTAGTAAAAGAGAAGAAGCTACAAATAAAGAATGTGAAGAAGAGCCTGTAATGTCTAAGCAAGAAGCAAGAGAAATGTTTTTAAGTGGATATGATCATAAAGAAGAAAATTATGAAGATGTTAGACCACGAAAACGTAGCAAAGGAAAGCGTTTTAAATAAATATAATGATTAAAAAGCAGTAAGTATAAAAATATACTTAACTGCTTTTTTTAGCAGATAACTAGCAACATCCGCCTCTGTTGCCACCACAGCAACAACAAATTAATAATATAAGGATTATAATCCAGCAGCAGTCATCACCAAAACCGAAACCACCACAACCTCTGTTTTCTGGCATAGTCTAGACCTCCTTCCAAATAACAAATATGTTTTCTTCTTTTCTGTATCCTTTGTATAATATATAATATGGAATTTGTAAAAAAGTGTGAAAGTTTTATTAAAAAAATATGTTGTTCGCTTTTTTCATTGATAGTTTTGTGATAAAATAAGTTTTGTCTAAAAGGAGAGTTGTTGTAACAACTGTCAATTTTAATTTGCAATTGGGGGAATAAAATCAAAATGGCAAATCTAAAAAAAATAGGGGAAGTTTTTAGTGATTATAAAACTAATTCTAATTTAAAATATGCACAAATAACATCATTAAATGTAGTAAAAAAAACAAATACATTAGAAGTAGATTTATATTTTGACGAATATTTAGATATAAAAGAAATATGGTTTTTCGAAAAATTTCTAAGGGAAAGATTTCAATTTGAAAATATAGATATAAAAATAAAATATCACGAATCAGTAAAAAAGAAATCAATAAAAGAAGAATGGCGAAATATCATAGCATATATGTCACATAAATATCCATTAACAAAACCAATGTTACTATTAAAAAGTGATGTTGAAGAAAATGGAAACAATATTTTAATAAAAATGCACATAAAAGGTGCAGATTTTTTAAGAGCTAAAAAGACAGATAAAGAATTAATAAAAGTTTTAGAAAATTTATTTGGAATAAAATACACTGTAGAACTTACAGAAGAAATAACAAAAGATTCATTAGAAGAAATAAAAAGAAGAATAGAAGAAGAACAAGCAAATATTGTAGCACATATGGAAGAAGAGCAAAGGGCAATAGCACAAGAAAAATCAGAACATAATACTAATGCAAGTGATGAAAATTATCCTCCAATGCCACCACCACCAGATATAGATGGATATATTCCAGAAGAAATGGATATGCCACCAATTGAAGAACCTCCAATACCAGAAGATTATATTATGGGAAAACCATCAAAAGCTAAAGAAAAACATATAAAAATAAAAGATATTTCAGCAAATGATGGTAGAGTAACATTAGAAGGAAGAGTAACAACATCAGATGTTAGAGAAACAAAATCTGGTAAAGGAATGATTATTTTCGAAATTTATGATGGAACAGGATTAATAACAGTAAAATCATTTGCAAAAGATTTAAAAGAAGGGCAAGAAATAATAGAAAAAATTCAAGAAGCTAAAACTGTAAAAGCAATAGGTAAAGCGGGATTAGATACATATGCAGGAGATATAACAGTAATAGCAAACACAATAGCAAAATCAAATATAGAAGTTCCAGAATTACCAGAAGAAAGAGATGATACACCTATAATTTTAGGAAATACAGAAAATATTACAGAACCATTGGTAAAAGTTCAAGACCTAGGAGTAGATGACGGAAAAGTTGCATTACAAGGAGAAGTGATATATTCAGAAGATAGAACATTAAAATCAGGAAAAACATTATTTAGTTTTGACTTATATGATGGAACAAGCACAATTACCTGTAAAGCATTTTTAAATAAAGATAGTGCAAAAAGAATTATGAAAAGAATAAAAGGTGCAAAAGGAATAAAAGTAGCAGGAACTGCAGGAATGGATAGTTTTACAAATGAATTATCTGTAATGGTAAACAATATAGTTGAGGCAGAGGGAATAAAGAAAACAGTAAGAAAAGATAATAGTGAAGTAAAAAGAGTAGAACTACATATGCATACTCAAATGAGCCAAATGGATGCAATGACATCTGCAAAAGATTTAATTAAAAGAGCAATGAGTTGGGGAATGAAATCAATAGCAATAACAGACCACGGAGTTGTACAAGCATTTCCAGAGGCACATAAAATGCTAGGATATGACAATCCAGATATGAAAATTTTGTATGGAGTTGAAGCATATTTAGCACCAGATAAAAATCCAGTTGTAGAAAATGGAAAAGGACAATATTTAGAAGATGTTACATATTATGTGCTAGACTTAGAAACAACAGGGTTCTCAGCTGTAACAGAAAAAATAACTGAAATTGGTATAATGAAAGTAAAAGATGGAGAAGTTTTAGACGAATTTTCTTGTTTTGTAAATCCGGAAAAACATATACCACAAAGAGTTACAGAAGTTACTAATATTACAGACGAAATGGTTGCAGATGCAGAAACAATAGAAAAAGTATTTCCTAAAATGCTAGAATTTATAGGAAATGATAAAAATGCAGTATTAGTTGCACATAATGCAGGATTTGATATAGGTTTTTTAAAACAAAATGCGAAAGTTTTAGGATATGATTTTGATTATACATATTTAGATACGTTGAGTTTAGCAAAAGACTTATTCCCAGAATATAAAAAATATAAACTAGGAAAAATAGCTGATAATTTAGGAATTAAAGTTGAAGTAGCACATAGAGCTTTAGATGATGTTGATACAACAGTTAAAGTATTTAAAGTAATGTTAGATATGTTAGATAAACGTGGAGCTAAAAAGATTGAAGATATTGATCAAGTTAGTCGTACAGAAGAGGCTAAAAAAGAAGAATATAAAAAATTAAAAACATATCACGCAATAATTTTAGCTAAAAATTATGTTGGATTACGTAATTTATATAAATTAGTTTCACTTTCACATTTACATTATTTTTACCGTAAACCACGTATTTTGAAAAGTTTATTTGAAAAATATAGGGAAGGTTTAATATTAGGAAGTGCTTGTGAGGCGGGTGAATTATATCAAGCAATTGAACTTGGAAAATCTGACGAAGAAATAGAAGAAATTGCAGAATTCTATGATTATTTAGAAATTCAACCAATAGGCAATAATAATTTTTTAATAAGAAAAGAAATTATAAAAGATGAAGAAGGTTTAAGAGATATAAACAGAAAGATTGTAAAACTTGGAGAAAAATTAAATAAGACAGTTGTTGCAACTTGTGATGTTCATTTTATGGACCCTCAAGATGAAGTATATAGAAGAATTTTGGAAGCGGGTCAAGGCTATGATGATGCAGATATGCAAGCACCATTGTATTTAAGAACAACTGAAGAAATGCTTGAAGAATTTGCATATTTAGGAGAAGAAAAAGCATATGAAGTAGTTGTAACAAACACAAATAAAATATCAGATATGTGTGAACAAATAAGCCCAATATCACCTGAAAAATGTCCTCCACATATTCCGGGATGTGAAGAAGATATAAAAAATATTGCATATAAAAAGGCACATGAATTATATGGAGACCCATTACCAGAAATAGTGCAAACAAGATTAGATAAAGAACTAAATTCTATAATAAGCAATGGATATTCAGTTATGTATATAATTGCACAAAAATTGGTATGGAAATCGAATGATGATGGATATATAGTAGGTTCCAGAGGTTCTGTTGGATCCTCCCTTGTAGCATTTATGACAGGTATAACAGAGGTTAATTCTTTAAAACCACATTATAGATGTCCAAACTGTAAGTATTCAGAATTCGAAGATTATGGTGTAGGAAATGGTTTCGATTTACCAGATAAAGATTGTCCTAAATGTGGTCATAAATTGGCTAAAGATGGAATGGACATACCATTTGAAACATTCTTAGGATTTAATGGAGATAAAGAGCCTGATATCGACTTAAACTTCTCAGGAGAATATCAAGCAAAAGCACATAGATATACAGAAGTAATATTTGGAAAAGGAACAACATTTAAAGCCGGAACAATAGGAACAATTGCAGATAAAACAGCATTTGGATATGTAAAAAAATATTTTGAAGAAAGAAATATACCAATAAATAGAGCTGAAACACAAAGATTAGCAGCAGGATGTACAGGAATAAAAAGAACAACAGGACAACATCCAGGTGGTATTATAGTTGTACCAAAAGGAAGAGAAATTTATGAATTTTGTCCAGTACAACATCCAGCAGATGACCCAAATTCAGATATTATAACAACACATTTTGATTATCACTCAATAGACCAAAACTTATTAAAATTAGATATACTAGGACACGACGATCCGACGGTAATTAGGATGTTACAAGACCTTACAGGAAAAGACCCAACCAAAGTACCGTTAGATGATAAAGAAACGATGTCAATATTTAGTTCAACAAAAGCTTTAGGAGTGTCACCTGAACAAATACACTCAGAAGTTGGAAGCTTTGGAATACCTGAATTTGGAACAAAATTTGTTAGAGGAATGTTAGTAGATACAAAACCAACAACATTTGATGAATTAATACGTATATCAGGTTTATCACATGGTACAGATGTGTGGTTAGGAAATGCTCAAACATTAATAGACCAAGGAGTTGTAACACTTCAAGATGCAATATGTTGTCGTGACGATATAATGATATATTTAATAAAAAAAGGAGTTCCACCAAACCATGCATTTAAAATAATGGAAACCGTACGTAAAGGTAAAGCATTAAAAGACCCAGCAAAATGGGAAGAATATAAAGCAATGATGAAAGAAAATGATGTACCAGATTGGTATATAAAATCATGTGAAAAGATAAAATATATGTTCCCCAAAGCCCATGCAGCAGCATATGTAACAAATGCATTTAGAATAGCTTGGTTTAAAGTACATATGCCACTAGCGTATTATGCAGCATTTTTCTCAATAAGAGGAAAAGACGATTTTGACAGTGATTGTATGATATTTGGAGAAGAAAAAGTTAAAAATAAAATGAAAGAAATAGACTTATTAGGAAATAATGCAACGCAAAAAGACAAAACAATGTACCCAATACTAGAATTAGTATTAGAAATGTATGAAAGAGGATTTAACTTCTTACCAATGGATTTATATGAATCAGATGCAACAAAATTCAAAATACAAGATGGAGCATTAAGACCACCATTGAACAGCATACCAGGTTTAGGAACAGTAGCAGCATTAGGAATAGCAGAAGCAAGAAAAGAAGGAAAATTTATGTCAATAGATGATTTAAAGATACGTGCAAAAGTAGGAAATTCAGTAACAGATGTATTGAAAAATTATGGATGTTTAAAGGGAATGAGTCAAAGTAATCAAATGAGTCTATTTGCATAATGATTTCGGTGATTTCGGGGTCGGAGCAAAAAATCATTTTTAAAATTAGCATATTTTAAAAATTTGAGTGCATTAAATATAAAATATATCAACTTAAAATGATTTTTTGCTCCGACCCCGAAATCATCGCTTAAATATTATATGAAGGAGAAATAAAGATTAGTATAAAATCTTTATAGAAGAGAAATGCAATTTACACAATTAAATTTTAATGAAATATTTACAACACAAAATATAATAATATATTTTATTGTTATTAATATAATAGGATTTTTTATAATGTGGTTAGACAAAAGGAAAGCAATAAAAGGCAGTTGGAGAATTCCGGAAAAAACATTATTTATAATAACAGCATTAGGTGGAGGAATTGGAACAATTGCAGGGATGTATACATTTAGACACAAAACTCAAAAGATCCAATTTGTGATAGGTTTTCCATTTATAACTATTTTAGAAATAGTAACAATAGTATATTTTGTATTAAAATGATATGAAATTTTAAAATAAGTATAAATAAGTTTGAATTATTAAACAAAGATTTTAATAATTCAAACTTATTTTTTATAAGTACAAATGTTATAAATGTCCGCTTTTGTTCTTTGATTTAAAAAAGTGGATAAAAAATGCGAAAACGTGGAATAATAATCATTAAAAGAGAAAAATCAGCAACAGAAGAAGTAGATACAACAACAGATTACTATGTACATCCAGCATTTACAAATGAAAGTAGCATAGGATATGCAAACGGTGGATGGGACAAAGAATTAACAGGAATTTGGGTAGCAAAATTTGAAGCAGGATATGCAAGTGAAAATAATTCAGCACCTGTAAAGGCAAGTAGTGTAAATTATAGTCAATCAGATTCATGGACAGCAGCAGTTGAAGCTGGAACAAAAGATAATAGTTCACAACCAGCCAGAAACTGGTTAGATGGAATATATGGATCAACAGCAACATCAATAAAATATCCAACATTCCAACCAATAACATATTCGATGAATTATATAAATGTAAATGATGCATATAATGTTTCAAGAACATTAACAGAAAGTGGAAATATATATGGATTAAGTAATTCAACAACAGATAGCCATTTGATGAAAAATAGTGAATGGGGAGCAGTAGCATATTTAGCACAAAGTAAATATGGAAATAATAATAATGAACCATATATAAACAATATTACTTTAAATAGTGGAAGTGCAAAAAGAACAGAAACAGCAGGAAAAACAGGAATAAATAGTGTATATGCGGTAACAGGAGTAACAACAGGAACAACAAATACAGAACCAAGTGTACAAACATTAGGAAATTTAACAACAACAGGAAATACAGCAAATAATGGAGTTTATACATGGGAACAAATAGAAGGGCAAAAATCAAGTTCAACATTAAATATGTATGGAATATTTGACCTAAGTGGAGGAGTTTGGAAAAGAATGGCAGGATATGTAGCAAATGGATATGACCAATTAAGAGCTTATGGTTCAAGTTTAACAGACTCAGGAAAAAGAACAACAAGTACAAAAATATGCAACAGTATATCCTCATGATACAGCTGAAACAAGTACAGATATAGATACAAAAAGTAGAGCAAATTATAATGTTAATAAATATATATTTGGCGATGCTATTAGAGAAACATCTGCTAGCGGAACCGGTGCAACATCATGGAAAGGAGACTACTCTTACTTTCAGGCGCTGGACAGTCCGTTTTCTGTACGTGGGGGCAGTTTATGGATTGTTTCATATGCCTGGTTGTTCTATTTCCATCGTGATAGTGGTGCTAGCAGTTACTACGATAGCTTCCGTCCGGTACTCGTAGCACTGTAAAAAGCCAACCTAAAGAATAACTATATTAAGCACGTTGAAGTTTAATATAGTTATTTTTGCATTCAAAAATAGGTACACATAAATAACTTTACAAATAAAAAATAAAATTCAAAGTATAAAAAACAAAAATTAGATGTGAATAACTTATAAACGCAAAGTAACTATTTCAAGTTATTCACAAAGTTATCCACAGTTTCCACAGGCACATTACCCACAATATAAAGAATAAAAGCAACCAATAAAAGGGTAACATAACAACAGTAAAGTTACATAATTGTAATAAGAATGTAAAATAAAAACAACGAAAAATGAAGAAAAACAAAGCTATATGTAGAAAAAGTAAGAAAAATACAGAAAAATAGCCATAAAATTGAGCAAAATAGGAAAAAAACGAAATAAAACTGAAATATATTTGTAATTGTTATTTTGTAGAAATAAAACATAAGTAGAGAAATATTGTAGAATAATGTAATTTACGAGAAGTATATAATGTGTGGAAAAATAGTAGATTGCCTGTGGATAACTTTTGAAATTATAAAATATTTAAAAAAATAAGGAAATAAATGGAATTAGAAGAAAACTTAATGCAAATTAAGAATAAATGACCGCCAACACTAAAAAATAAATATTGAGCATATAATAAAATGTAAAGTATAATAAGTAAACAATTTGTTAATATAATTCTAACACTAATGATAATAAAAATAATTAAAGAATAGTGGAGGCGATTGTATGAAAAATAAAAAAGTAGAATTAACTAAAGAAGAGAAAATAAGAAAAGAGATAAGAGAAAGAGGAAAAAAGCAAGGAATAAAAATAGGACAAAAGCTTGGAATTATGCAAGTTGCTAAAAAAATGCTAAATGTAAAAGTAAATGAAAAAGTTGTAAGAGAATTAACAGGATTAACAGAAGAAGAAATAGAAAGAATAAAAATGTAAAAGATATATCATAAAAGTTAAAAAAAATCTAGATTTTTATAAACTGTTATGATAGAATAATTTCCAAAGATACAATTGATAAAATCGGAGGAAAAAATGGGAAAAATAGTATTACTAGATGAGCTTACAATTAACCAAATAGCAGCAGGAGAAGTTATAGAAAGACCTGCATCAGTAGTAAAAGAAATGGTAGAAAACTCAATAGATGCAGGTGCTACAAATATTGTAGTAGAAATAAAAAACGGAGGAATATCATTTATACGTGTAAGTGACAATGGAAAAGGAATAGCACAAGATGATTTAGAAATTGCCTTTGAAAGACATGCAACAAGTAAAATTAGGTCAGCGGCAGACTTAGATACAGTAACTTCTATGGGGTTTAGAGGTGAAGCGTTAGCAAGTATAGCAGCTGTTGCAAATGTAGAACTTGTTTCAAAAACACAAGAGCAAGAAATTGGATATAGAGTGGTTGTTGAAGCAGGAGATATACTTGAAAAAGAAGAAATGGGTTGTAGAACAGGAACAACTATTACTGTGAGAAATTTATTTTTTAATACACCAGTTAGATATAAGTTCTTAAAAAAAGATTATACAGAATCAGGATATATTGAAGATGTAATAACTAGAATAGCATTAGTAAATCCTAATGTAGCAATAAAGCTTATTAGTACAGGTAAAACCGTAATACAAACAAATGGTAATGGTAATTTAAAAGATGTTGTATACAGCATATATGGAAAAGATATAGCAAATGGAATAATGGAAGTTTCATATAATTTTGAAGATATAGAAATAAGCGGAGTTATAGGAAAACCAGAAATTGCAAGATCAAATAGGACTAACCAACTATTTTTTGTTAATAAAAGATATATAAAAGATAAAACATTAACATCAGCAACAGAGCAAGCATATAAAGGCTTAATACCAATTGGAAAATTTGGATTTGTAATATTAAACTTAAAAATGAATCCGGCTAAAGTCGATGTAAACGTACATCCTGCCAAATTGGAAGTTAGATTCCAAGAAGAAAATAAAGTTTTTCAAGCTGTATATCATGCAATAAAAGACATATTACTTAAATCAGAATTGGTAAAAGATCCAGTAAAAGAAATAGAAGAAAACAAAAATAGAATAGATAGAAGCGCAGTAAGTTTTGAAGAAAGATTGAGAAATTTAAGAGAATCTAAAAAAGAAAATTCTCAAAATGGATTATTTGGTTTTAGAAAACAACATGAAAAAGAGATAGAAGAATATAATGAGCAAGAAAGTAAAATAAAAACAAATAATATAATAGAAGATGTATATAAAAATAATACATTAGAGAAAGCATCAGGTAAACCAATAGATACTACAGATGTTTTAGAAAAACTAAGAGAAATGAAACAAAAAATAGAAAATGAGATTAGTAATAATGATACTACAGGAATAATAAAACTTAATGAAGAAAGTAGTACATATGGAAAAGAAAATAATACAGTTAATAATATAGAAAAAAGTGAAGCCCAAACGGAAGAAAGAATAGAAGACAATCAAGAAAATGTTGCTAATACTATAAAAATACAAGCACAAGAAAATATAGAAAGTAAAGAAGCAGAAGAAGTTGAAAACAAAAACGAAAGTGCAAAACCAGAACAATTAGATGCAAATATAAAAGCTGAAGAAAATTCAGAAAAAAAAGTAGTATTAACTGAGCAAGAAAAAGAAGAACAAAAACAAAAAATAGACCAAATAAATGAAGTTATAGAAAATTTAGATAATCCAGAACTTAAACAAGAATTTGGAGAAATAAAAGAAAAAATCGGACAACTTGATGATAATACTAAAGTGGTTTCAGAAGATTTTGACGAAATGTATACAAAATTATTTGGAAGAGCACCAATAAAAGAACAAGAAAGCAAAAAAGAAAACAGTGCAATAGATTTAATAAAAGATAATGTTTCAATTTTTGAAAAAGAAGAAAAACTTCAAAAACCAGATTATAAATTTGTGGGAATAGTTTTTAAAACATATATAATATTAGAACTAAAAGATGAGATGTATATATTAGATCAACATGCGGCACATGAAAGAATAATGTATGAAAAAGTAAAGAAAAACTATTATAGCAATGAAGAAAAAGATTCTCAGCTACTATTGTTGCCAGATGTAATAACTTTAACACACAAAGAAATGGATATTGCTAAAGAAAATATGGATATTTTTGAAAAAGCAGGATTCAGTTTAGAAGAATTTGGAGAAAATACAATAAAATTAACAGGTGTTCCAAATGTATGTATTGATTTAGATACAAAAGAACTATTTTTAGAAACATTAGACGAGATAAATACAGTTGCAAGAACGGCAAAACAAGAAAAAGAAGAAAAATTTATTGCAACAGTAGCATGCAAATCTGCTGTAAAAGCAAATATGGCATTAACACCAGAAGAAGTAGAAAAATTAATGGAACAATTATTGAGTTTGCCAAACCCTTTTACATGTCCACATGGAAGACCAACGGTTATAAAAATGACAAAATATGATATAGAAAGAAAATTTGCAAGAAAATAATAAGGAGAAAAGATGGCAATATTTATTAATTTAATTATAATAGTTATATATTTAATAGGAATAGCTTGGATGTGGCAAAACTTAGAGGATTTAGAAAAAAACAAAAAAGTAATTGTTATATTAATAGGATTAATGCTAATGTATATAGTAACAAATATTATATTTGCAATCTCTAAAGGAACTATAAATTATGAAAATGTGGAAATGAAAAATAATGTAGGAAAAATTATTGTTAGATTATTTACAGGATTAAATGTATTTTTTATTCCAATAGCAATAAAAAACATAATGAAAGTAAAAAATGGAGAACAAGATGAAAATACATTTAAAATAAAATCATGTATAATTATAATGATATTTATTATATGTATGTTTGTAGAAAATGGGTATATGAAAAATATACAAAATGGAATTTTAGATGTATATAAATCAAATAAAATAAATGAAATATCAAATGAGAGAGAAAATGTAAAATAACATAAAGAAATGAGGCTAGCAAATGGAAAAGAAAAAAGTAATTGTAATATGTGGTCCAACAGCATCAGGTAAAACAGCATTATCTATACAATTAGCTAAAAAAATAGATGGAGAAATTGTTTCATGCGATTCTATGCAAATATATAAGGAAATGAATATAGGAACTGCAAAACCAACTTTAGAAGAAATGCAAGGAATAAAACATTATATGATAGACACTATATCACCTGAGCAAAGATATAGTGTTGCAGATTATAAAAAAGATGCTAAAAAAGCTATAAGAGAGATTATAGAAAAAAGAAAAGTTCCAATTGTAGTTGGTGGAACAGGATTATATGTAGATAGTTTAATATATGAAATTGAGTATCCAAATATTGAATTTGATGAAAAGTATAGACAACAATTAGAAAAACAAGCAGGAGAAAATGGTCTAGAAGATTTATATAAGGAAGCTGAAAAAATAGATCCAGAGGCAATGAAAAAAATAAATGAAAATGATAAAAAAAGAATAATTAGAGTTTTAGAAATTTATCATGCTACAGGATATAACAAAACAGAACAAGAAAGAAAATCAAGAGAAAAAGAGCCAGAATTTGATTATCTTGTATATGGTTTAAATATGCCAAGAGAAAAATTATATGAAAGAATAAATTTAAGAGTTGACTTGATGATAGAACAAGGATTAATAGAAGAAGTTGAAAATATATATAATAAATATAAGAAATTCCCAACAGCAATGCAGGGATTAGGTTATAAAGAAGTAGTAGAATATTTAAATGGAGATTTAACCAAAGAAGAAATGATAGAAAAAATAAAACAAGAAACAAGAAGATATGCAAAAAGACAAATGACATGGTTTAAAAAGAATAAACAAACAATTTGGTTAGATACAGAAAATACAGTACAAAATAATCTACAAATTATTTTGGAGGGTTTAAATTGAATAAACAAACAGAAGGTAAAAAAGTAAAAAACAAAAAGAAAGTGTTAGTTATATATATTGCTGGTGTTATGTTACTTATATATTTGTTTTACATTATTTATTTATTGATAAAACAGCCAACAAATGTATTTACAGTGGAAAATGGAAAATTATATAAAGAAGAGACAGATATAGGGTATGTAATTAGAAATGAGAAAGTTGTAAAAGGCGAAAATTATAAAAATGGAATGGAACAAATAATAGGAGAAGGTTCAAGAGCAGCGGTAAATGAAAATATATTTAGATACTATAGCACAAATGAAGAAAACTTAAAACAAAAAATAGCTGATTTAGATGTTAAAATACAAGACACAATGTCGCAAGAAGAAGGTGTTTTTACATCAGATGCCAAAATTTTGGAAAATCAGATAGATGATAAAATACAAGATATAAATAAAGTAAATGATATTTCAAAATTGACAGAATATAAAAAAGAAATAGAAAGTCTAGTTAGTAAAAAGGCTAAAATAGCAGGTGAGGCAAGTCCACAAGGTTCATATTTAAGAAAATTAATTGAAGAAAGAAAAAAATATGAAACAGAACTTAATTCAGGAGCAGAATATGTTAAAGCTCCGATGAGTGGAATTGTATCATATAGAGTAGATGGACTAGAAGAAACATTAACGCCAGACAATTTTAGCTCATTAAATAAAGAATATCTTGAAAGCTTAAATTTAAATACAGGAAAAATTGTAGCCTCTAATGAAGAATGTGGAAAAGTAATAGATAACTTCGAATGTTACATAGCAACAATAAGTTCATCAGAAGAAGCTCAAAATGCTAAAGTAGGAGATAGTGTTAAAGTAAGACTTTCAAATAATGCTGAAATTTCAGCAGAAATAACGAACTTAATAAAGGATGAAAATAATGAAATTGTAATAATTCTAAAAGTGCAAAAACAAATTGAAGAACTAATAAATTATAGAAAAATAACTTTTGATTTAATTTGGTGGAGCGCATCTGGATTAAAAGTACCAAACCAAGCCATAGTACAAGAAAATGATTTAAATTATGTAATAAGAAATAGGGCAGGATATTTAAGCAAAATATTAGTAAAAGTAAAAAAACAAGGAGACAAATATTCAATAGTAGATTCTTATACAAGTGAAGAATTAAAAAAATTAGGACTATCTAATTCAGAGATATCAACATATAAGAAAATTTCGATATATGACGAAATTTTAGTAAATCCAGATTTAAGCAAAGTAAAATAAATATTACAAAAATATTACAGAAATATTAAAATATAAAAACATTATAAAAAAATATTGACAATATGACAAAAAAAGTAGATACTTAAAAAGTAAATAACGAAGGAAAGTATTTTAGGAGGTTTTTTTATGTCAGGAGCATTAATGAATAAAGTTTGGGATTTGTTTGGAATGGATACAGCTGACCAAGATACATATGAAGATGAAGATGTATATGGATACGAAAACGAAGATGAAGAAGAAGGATATCAAGAAGATAACAAAAAACAATTCTTTGGCGGAAGAAAAAATAATAATAAAGTTGTAGCTATGCCACAATCACAAACAAATGCAATAAAAATGGTTATATCTCAACCAACAACTTTTGAACAATCAGATGAAATTTGTTCATTCTTAAAAGAAAAGAAATCTGTAATAATTAATTTAGAATATGTTAACAAAGATGTAGCAAGAAGAATTGTTGACTTTGTTAGTGGTGGAGTTTATGCATTAGATGGATATATTCAAAAAGTATCAAATTCTATCTTTTTAGCAGCACCATCAAATTATGAAATTACAAATGAAATGGCAAGAGAAGAAATGAAAAATAAACTTTCAGTTTCTTGGTTAAAAAATAACGGAGTTAACTAATAGTATCCACAAGGGGGAAATACAATGATTACACCATTAGATATAGAAAATAAAAAATTTGCAAAACAAATGATGAATGGATATAGTGTAGAAGAAGTAGATGATTTCTTAGATGATTTAACAGAAGATTACACAAAAAACTATAAAGAAGTATCAGAATTAAGAAATAAAGTAGAAGAATTAAATAATAGTTTAGAACATTATAAAAGTATAGAATCTACTTTACAAAACACATTAGTTATGGCACAAACTACAGCAGAAGATATAAAAAATGTAGCTCAAAAACAAGCTGACCAAATTGTAAGTGAAGCTAAAGGTACAGCTCAAAAAAGAGTAGATGCTCTAGACAACGAAATAATTGCAAAAACAAAAGAATTAGAAGACGTAAAAAAACAATTTGATATATATAAAGCAAAAATGGAATCTTTATTAATATCACAATTAGAATTATTAAAAGATGTAAATAAAGACGAAAATGTATAATAACTTACAAAAGACTACTTTTAATGTGGTCTTTTTCTATTGAAATGAATATAAAAGTATGATAAAATATTTGTCCAGAAACAAGTTTAAATGTAACTAATAACCTGATTTTAATTAAAAAGGGGAGCAAAAATGAATGAGAGAAACAGAAAATACAACAAGTTCAAAAATATCTTTTGTTAGTGCAATTATTATGGGAATTGCTATAGCTGTTGTTGCATATATTGCTATATCAGCAAGTGGATTTTATAATTCGTTTTCAAAAAGCGAAATAAGCAAAATACAAAATGCTATAACTCATGAACAAAGATATGGCAAATTAGAAGATTCTGATTGGGAAAAGCTTACCAATTTAGAAATAAGTAAACAAACAGAAGAAAATGGTAATATTATAATTAGAAATGATAGGAAAGGAATATTGATATTTGAAAAAGATACAATATATCCAGTCGAATCTAAATTAAAATTCTGGGAAAGAATAAAAGTAAATTGGCCATTGATAATTGCTCTGATTGTTGGAATAGAAATATTTATAACTATTATATATATAATAGGATATTATGACGACTATTATTATGAAGAGTATTATGGTTATGACGAAGATGATGAATCGTAAATTATAAAAAATAAAATTAAACTTGTTTCTCTTTGTTAAGCATCAAATAATGTATTATTTGGTGCTTAATGTCAATAAAAAGGAAAGATATTACAGAACTGTTAAATGTATGTTACAATTCTATTAATACTATTGACCAATATTTGAAAAAAGAATAAAATAGTAATATCATAAGAGGGAAAATATGAGAATTATAAGTGGAAAATCAAGAGGGACAAAGCTACACTCATTAGAAGGAGATACAACAAGACCTACATTAGATAGAGTAAAAGAATCCCTATTTAATATAATACAAAATGAAATACAAGAAAGTGTTTTTTTAGATTTATTTTCAGGAAGTGGAGCTATAGGATTAGAAGCAGCAAGTAGAGGTGCAAAAGAAGTAATACTCTGTGAAAAAAATAAATCTGCAATTGAAATAATAAAAAAAAATATAGAAAAAACACATTTAAATAATATAGTAACATTATATGAAATGTCATTTGAAAAAGTATTAGATAAAATACAAAATAAAATAGATATAGTTTATATAGACCCACCTTATAAAACAGATTTTGTATATGAATCAGTAAAAAAAATAATAGAAAAAGATTTGTTAAGCAAAGATGGAACTATAATTATTGAAACAGATGAAGAAGAAAGAATAACAAAACAAATAGAAAATTTGAATATAAAGATAGAAAACCAAAGGAGATATGGTCGTGTGCATCTTATTTTTATAAAAATAAGATAGTAAGAAAGGGGCAAAACCATGGAAATATTTACATTATTAGAAACTTTAGAAGATATATTAGAAAATAGTAGAAATCTACCATTTACAACAAAAGGAATAGTTGACAAAGATGATATGTTAGATTTAATAAAAGAAATTAGAATAAAACTTCCAGATGAATTAAAACAAGCAAAATGGGTAAAAGAAGAAAGACAACGTATATTGGTAGAAGCCCAAAAAGAAGCAGATGGAATTGTAAAAGAAGCAGAAAATAGAATAATATCAATGATAGATGAACATGAAATTACAAGAAAAGCATATGATCAAAAAGCTGAAATAATAGAAACAGCAAACGAAATGTCAAGAGAAATTTCTAAAGGAACTAAAGAATATGCTGATAGTCTTCTTGAAAATACAGAAAATGTATTAAATGAGACTTTAAATAAACTTGGAACAAATATTTCAGAAGCATTAAATTTAATGCAAATTTCTTTAGAAGACACAATAAAAACAATTGAAAATAGTAGAAAAGAATTAAAATAAAAAATAACAAAAGTCAGAGGCCAGAAGTCAAAAAAACAAAAGACTTTTGAAATCTGACTTTTAAAATTAAGGGATGGTAAAATAATGGCAAAGAAAAAAAGAAGATATAAGAAGAAAAAAACAACGTCAAAATTAGATATAGCAGTAGTTACACTAATATTACTTAGTGTTCTTTTAGGCGTTTTAATATATACCAAATCAGGAATAATAGGAGTAGAATTAAATCAAATATTTGGTGGAATTTTAGGAATAATGCAATATGTATTACCTATTGGAACTTTTGCAATAGCGATAAAATTAGCATCAGAAGATAGTGAAGAAATAACCTCGAAATTAATACAATATGGAGTTGCAATAGTAAGTTTAGCAATAGTGTTTAGTGTATTCCAAATTTCAGCAGGAGAATTACAAGCAAATAAAGAAATAGGAGATATTGTTCAAGATGCATACAATTATGGAACACAGAGCAAAGGCGGTGGAGCAGTAGGAGCAGTAGGAGCAGTAGCACTTGTGAAATTATTAGGAATAGTTGGAGCAATAATATTCTGTACAGGCATGGCAATTATTTTATTAGTATTTACGTTTGGAATAAATCCATCAGAAATAATAAATAATATAATGGACAAAATAGAAGACAAACGAGAGGAAAGATTTGAAAGAAGACAACAAATGGCAAAAGAACAAAAAGAACAAAAAGAAGAAGTAGAATCACCTGCACAAAGAAGAAAAAGACAAAGAGAAGAAAGAAGAGCACAAATTGAGCTTGCTAAAATGCAACAAAAAGAAGAAAAAAATCCAATGGAAAACCAAATTAAGATTAATTTTGGCGGAAGAATTATAGATGGAGAAACAGAAAGATCAGGTTTAAAAAAATATGATCATTCAAATGATGATATAGAACCATTAACAAAAGAAACAAAAAGACAAGGAAAATTCAAAAAGGAAGTAATGGAACCAGATGTTTTAGAAAACAATTTATTTAAGGATGTTGAAGAACAAAAAGAAGAAAAGAAAAAAGCAGTGTTACAATTAGAACATGCACAAGTAGTTGAAGATGAACATTATGAATATCCACCAGTAGAATTATTAAGCAAACCATCTAAAAAAGCATTAAAGGGTGGAGCCAAGGCACTTACAGATACAGCAACAAGATTACAAAAAACATTATATAGTTTTGGGGTATCTGCAAAAGTTGAAAATGTATCAGTAGGACCAGCAATTACAAGATATGAATTAAAACCAGCAGAAGGTGTAAGAGTTAGTAAAATAGCTAATTTGGCAGATGATATAGCATTAAATTTAGCAGCAGAAACAATAAGAATTGAAGCACCTATACCTGGAAAACAAGCAGTTGGAATAGAAGTACCAAATAAAGAAAAAGAAGTAGTACATTTTAGAGAAATATTGGATAGTGATGAATTTAAAAGTAATAAATCAAAATTAACAGTAGGACTTGGAAAAGATGTTGCAGGAAATGTTCAATTAGCAGATATAGGAAAAATGCCACACGTATTAATTGCAGGTTCAACAGGTTCTGGTAAAAGTGTATGTATAAATACAATAATAACAAGTATAATTTATAATGCAAAACCAAGTGAAGTAAAATTTGTAATGGTAGACCCTAAAGTAGTTGAATTATCTGTATATAATGGAATACCACATTTATTAATTCCGGTAGTAACAGATCCAAGAAAAGCAGCAGGAGCATTAGCTTGGGCAGTACAAGAGATGGATGATAGATACAATAAATTTGCAAGTAAAGGTGTTAGAGATTTAAAAGGATATAATAAAGCAATAGAAAAAGAAAATGAAGCAGGAAAATTACCACAAATAGTAATCATTATAGACGAGTTAGCAGATTTAATGATGGTTGCTAAAAACGATGTTGAAGATGCAATATGCCGTTTAGCACAAAAAGCAAGAGCTGCAGGAATGCATTTAGTAATTGCAACACAAAGACCATCTGTTGATGTAATTACAGGATTAATTAAGGCAAATGTACCATCAAGAATAGCATTTGCAGTATCTTCACAAGTAGACTCAAGAACAATTTTAGACAGTGTTGGAGCAGAAAAACTTTTAGGAAAAGGAGATATGTTATTTTTCCCATCAGGAGCTCCAAAACCATCAAGAATACAAGGTGCCTTTGTTTCAGATGATGAAGTAGAAAAAATAGTAGATTTTATAAAATCAAATGGAACAGCAACATATAGTGAAGATATCTTAGAAAGTATAGAAAATAGTAATAAATCAGATAAAGAATTAGCAGCAGAACAAGCAGAAGATGATGACACAGATCCATTTTTAATGGATGCAATTCAAACAGTTGTAGAAACAGGACAAGCATCAACATCATTTATTCAAAGAAGATTTAAAGTTGGTTATGCAAGAGCAGGAAGAATTATAGACCAAATGGAAGAAAGAGGAGTAATATCAGGGTATCAAGGAAGCAAACCAAGAGAAGTATTAATGACATTAGAGAGATTAAATGAATTGAAGATGAGTACAAAAGAAGAAACTTAAGATTTTGGGGCATGATTTTGGGGACGGAGCAAAAAATCATGCACCAGATTATTATAAGAAATTAATTATTTAATGGGAGTTGAATTTAGTCATGATTTTTTGCTCCGTCCCCAAAATCATCAGGAAAGGAGAATAAAATTGCAAAAGAAAAATGAAAGTAATATAGACAACCTAATAGAAAAAATAGTAAAAAAAGACTATAATAACACATTAGAAAAAGTATTAGAAAAGAAGTCATTTTCAGAAAATACCAAAAGTATTCTCCTTAGCATTTTATATAAAATAGAAACATCTTATAAAGATTATAAAAAAGTAAAACAAAATGTATTAACTAAAGATGAATTGATAGAAAATGTAATAAATGAAATACAAGAAAATTGTAATGAAATAATATTGGTTACTCCAAATTCAGAGCAAAATAAAATATTAGGAAACAAAACATTTTTAGTAGAAAAAAACAAGAAAAGAATAGTTTGCCAAAACATAGAAAGAAAAGTTTTATATTGTATATCTAAAATATCAAAAAGAAATATGATAATTCAAGATAAATATTTTTTAATGAATGAAACATTATCAGATTTAATAAATACAGGTAATAATATAAATTCGGTAGAACCACTTAGAGATTTTAATGGATATTCATGGACAACAATAACACGAGAAATAGAAAGCATAAACCATAATTTGATTTATCAAAACCTAGTTTTACTTGTAGGAAATGTATTTATGGAAAATTGGGTTAATAATAAAGAAATTATGATAGATTATATGGAAAAATTTACAGATAAAATAAGCGAACAATATGGAAAAGAGCTTGCAGAAGAATTTATAAAATTATTAGAAAAAATATCAGTATTTATGGAAATAAAATATAACACTAAAAATCAAAAAAGATATTTAGAATTAAAAGATGACATACAAACTAAACTAGAAAAAATGATGGATAATAAAACATTTGTAGAAAATGTAACAAAAGAAAAGAAAAAATTAACAAAAAAAATAAAAAAAATAGATGAAATAATTAACAATAAAGATTTACTTCAAGAGGAATATGTAAAAAGAAATGAAAAACTATCACTTGAAGAGAAAATATTTAGTATGAGGATTTTAGCTCAAATAATGGCAGATGAAAGAAATGAATACTTAGAAGAATTTAACAAATTAAATGAATTATTAAAACCAAAACAATATGTAAAAATAAAAAATGAATTAGAAAAAAAGAATAAATACATAAAGCTTATAGAAGTTGAAGATATAGATAAAGAAATAGAGAAAACTAAATTAGAAATACAAAAAGTGTTTTTAAAATGTTTAGAAATAAAATTAGAAAAATGTACAACAAAATCAGAAATCATAAAATTTATATATGAATATAGATATTATTCAATGTTACCATATAGCTATGAAAACAGTATATATGAAGAAAAAAATCTTAAAAAAGAATATCATGATATAGAAATAAAAATATTGAATAAGGCACATAAATTAAAGGTAATAGAAAAACTTTCTAAACAAGAAGAGTTTGATTATCAACTTTTGAAATATATATTCCAAAACAGAAGTATAAACTTAGAAGAATTACAAGTAAAATTAATAAAAGAAAAAAATAAAGAAAATAAAAATATTAAATATATTGTTCAGATATTTGATGGAAATAATACAGAAGAAAAAGTAGAATTAGAAAACTCAGAAAAACTTGTTAATAAAGATTTAGCAATTAGATTTAATAAAAAAGTAAAAATATTTTGCTAAAGATATAAAAAACAAAGTTTTTAGTAATTGAGTATAAATATTAAAATATAAGGAGGAACTTTATGAAAATAACTTTTTTAGGAGCAACAAGAACAGTTACAGGTTCTAACTATTTAGTAGAAGCAGCAGGAAAAAAATTCTTAGTAGATTGTGGAATGTGGCAGGGAAAAGCAGAGCTAGAAGAACAAAATGCAGATCCATTTGAATATGATCCAAAAGAAATAGACTTTATGCTATTAACACATGCCCATATAGATCATTCAGGAAGAATACCAAAATTATATAATGAAGGTTTTAGAAATAGAATATATGCACATAAAGCAACTTGTGACTTATGTGCCTTAATGTTACCAGATAGTGGACACATTCAAGAAATGGAAGCAGAATGGAAAAATAGAAAAAGGATGAGAAAAGGCGAAAAAGAACGTCCACCACTATATACAGCAGAAGAAGCTGCAAAGTGTTTGGAAATATTTGAACCTGTTCAATATGATGAAATTATAGAAATAACACCACAAATACATGTAAGATTTAACGATGCGGGACATATGCTAGGTTCAAGCATTATAGAAGTTTGGGTAGAAGAAAATGGTAAAAAAACTAAAACAGTATTTTCAGGAGATTTAGGAAATAATGACATCCCATTATTAGATTCTCCAACAATGATAGAAGATGCAGACAATTTAGTTATGGAATCAACATATGGTAGCAGATTACATATGAAAAATAATGAAAAAGCTGAAATGTTTTTAAATATAGTGTCTGAAACATTAGATAATGGCGGAACAGTAGTAATACCATCATTTGCAGTAGGAAGAACACAAGAGATATTATATGAAATAAATAAACTAAAAGAACAACATAAAGAAGATGTTGAATTTAAAAGAAAATATAAAACAATAATGAATTCTTCTGTTTATGTTGATAGTCCACTTGCAATTTCTGCAACAGAAGTCTTTAGAGAAAATACAAATCTATTTGAACCAGAAGTAAAAGAAGAAATTTTAAAAGGCGATAATCCACTTGAATTCCCAGGATTACAATTTACAAGAACAGCAGATGAATCAAAAGCATTAAATGAAGATGAAAGACCAAGTATTATAATATCAGCAAGTGGAATGTGTGATGTAGGTAGAATAAAACATCACCTAAAACACAATTTATGGAATCCAAAATCAACAATTCTATTTGTTGGATACCAAGCACCAGGAACATTAGGATATGACATTGTAAATGGTGCAAAAAAAGTAAAAATATTTGGAGAAGAAATTGCTGTAAATGCTAGAATAGAATATATAGAAGGATATTCAGGACACGCCGACCAAGAAGGATTAATGAATTTTATATATTCATTTATCAAAAAACCAAAGCATATCTTTTTAGTACATGGAGAGCCAACTTCTCAAGATGTATTTAAAGATAAAATCGAAACAGAAACAAAAATACCAGTATTAATACCAGAATTTGGAGAAACATATGAATTAGATAATATCAATGTAGAAATGACACATAAGATAGAAAGAAAAATAGATAAAACAGTAAGAGTTGAAATCTTAGAAAGATTAGAAAAACTAAGAAGTGAGATAAATGATATGGATTCATATGTAAGAAAAGATGTAGATGATAAAAACTTAAGAGATGAAGATATGTTTAGAATAAACGAAAAGATAAAAGACCTAGAACAACAGATTTTAAATGTTATAGAAGGTTAAAAAGTAGAAAGGAATCACTCAAACAGAAAAATAATCTGTTTGAGTGATTGTGTAAGATAAAATGAGTGAGAAATATTTAAATGAAGCTATTATAGGAAATAAAAATATGTTAGCAACTTTTACAAGTAAAGGAGAATTACAAAGATTATATTTTCCTAGTAAAGATAATAAACAATATATAAATTTTTTCCATACAGGAGTTAAAATAAATCAATCAGATTTGATATATTTACATGATGATATAAATAATGTATATAAACAATATTATGATACAGATACAAATGTGTTAAATACAGAAGTTACTAATACTTATTTTAATTTAAAAGTAGTTGCAACAGATTATATATTATTAAAAGAAAATGTAATGGTAAAAAGATATACATTTTTAAATGAAGCTCAAATAGATTTAGATATACAATTTTATATACATTCAGAGTTATTATCAGACCAAAATAATTTTGTTGGTTGTAAAGTAATTGATAATGGAATGATGCAATATGCACATGATTTTTCTGTATCAACATTTGCTAAAGGATATAAAATAATAAAACATCAAATAAATGGAAGCAAAGAAAAAATAAAAACAGGTGACATCTATGACAAAGATTATATAGGAATGTCAAAAGATACAAGTATTTGCTTTGATATAGGAACAATAAAACCACAAGAGAAAAAAGTTTTAGATATATGTGTATTAGTAGATGAAAATAAAAATATTTCTGCAATGGAAGACGAAATAGATAGAATTACAAAAATAGATTTAAATAAAGAATATGTAAATACAAAAACATATTGGCGAAAATATGTAAAAACACATAATGGATTAAATTTAAAAGAAGCTCAAAATAGTTATGAAGATAGAATTTATGAAATCTACAAAAGAAGTATTTTATTATTCCCATTACTAACAAATTCAGAAACAGGCGGAATAATTGCATCACCTGAAATAGACGAAAACTTTACAAAATGTGGGAGATATGCATATTGCTGGCCACGTGATGCGGTATTTATGACAAAGGCAATGGATATTGTAAAAATGGAAAAAGAAACAGAAAAATTTTATAAAACATTTTGCAAAAAAACACAAAGTAAAAATGGAATGTGGGAACAAAGATTTTTTACAGATGGAAAATTAGCACCATGCTGGGGATATCAAATAGATGAAACAGCAAGTGTAGTTTATGGAGTATATGAGCATTATAAATTTACAAAATCTGAAAAGTTTTTAAAAGATAATCTAAGTATGTGCGAAAAAGCAATAGACTTTCTAAAAAAATATGTAAAAGACTGGTTAGATATTGAGGGAATAGAAGAAAGAGACAAAGATGTAGTAAAACAAGAAATAGAAGAAGATACTAAAAAAAGAACTGGGAAGACGCATAAATATCATATTAGTTATGACATCTGGGAAATGTGTGAAGGTATTCATTTATATTCATTAGCTAGTATATATGCAGCATTTGAAAGTATTTTAGGTATTTATAGAGTACTTGGAACAAATGTATCTGGATTTGAAAATAATAGACTAAAAGAAGAAAAAATCCAAAAAAATGAAAGAGAAATCGAACGAATACAAGTAGGAATAAAAAATTATATAAATGAAAATATGTATGACGAAACTAAGAAATCATATGTAAGAAATCCAGAAGATAAAAAAATGGATATAAGCATTTTAGGTGCAGTAACACCATTTAATATATTTAAACCGAAAGAAACAAAAGTAAAAAATACAGTAGAAAGCATAAACTTACATTTACGTACATATACAGGTGGATATCAAAGATTTGAACAAGATAATTATATGAATGGAAATCCTTGGCCAATAGCTAATTTATGGATGACATTATATTATTTAGAAAGTGGAGAAAAGAAAAAAGCAAAAGAAGCATTTGACTTTGTGGTAAAAACTGCAGGAAAACATTATTTATTAGGGGAACAAGTAAATAATGAAACTTTAAAACCTAATTGGGTAATTGGTCTTGGTTGGTCACATGCGATGTTTTTAATAGTTTTAGAAAAATTATATGGTGACAAATAATTAAGTCTAATTTAACACAATACGAGACATATTGAATTATGTGAACTAATGTGGTAAAATATAGTTATGTGACAGCGTATATTTTTGGAAAAACGGAGGCACAGCAGATGGAAAAGGCATTAGAAAAAATTATAGAGAGTGTTCACAGACCAATGGCATGGGATCAATATAATAGTACAAATGTGAGAAATAACACAAATTGTTTTTCACATGCTATTGGAAGTACTGCTACATCAGACCGGAGATTTTATCGTTTAGGTATGTTATCTGGGAAGAAAAATATTGAACAAGAATATTTTTCTTCAGAGGAGGTTAAGGACTTATTTTTATCAGACCTACAGGTATTAGATCTTGGAGTGAAAGAAATTTTATTACAAGATAAAGAAAAAATACTTAAACAGATTTCTAATATGTCTTTACAGAATAATCAGCATATTGTTGAGTTATTTATAAAAACATATGGAAGCGGAAAAGAAGAAAGAATAAGAGATTTCCATTTTCTCAGGTTTGATGAAGAAGGATGGTCAGAAAAGAGGTTTATACAGAATGTGATTTTTCTGAATAATATAAACTTTCAATGGCCGTCTGGTTGGAATGATAGACTTGTTGGAACATTCCTTATAACACGCTAAGCCAGAAAAATGATAGAGCGAGATTTTGCTCTATCATTTTTTTATCCTAATAAATATAAATATTCACATGTTTATATAATGATTTAAAAAAGTAAAATAAATACTTGAAAAGTGAAATTTTTTGATATAAAATAGTATTGCCTTAGAAATAAGGGAAATACTATAAACAAAAAGTTAAATAGTTACTGATTATTTGACTATAAAGGAGGAAGATATTATGTCAGTAAAAGTAGCCATTAATGGTTTTGGACGTATTGGACGTCTAGCATTTAGACAAATGTTTGGAGCAGAGGGGTATGAAATTGTTGCAATAAATGACTTAACAAGTCCTAAAATGCTTGCACACCTTTTAAAATATGATTCTGCACAAGGAAGATATGAAAAAGCAGAAACTGTAGTTGCAGGAGAAGATTCAATTACAGTAGATGGAAAAACAATCAAAATCTATGCAGAAAAAGATGCAAAAGATTTACCTTGGGGAGAAATTGGAGTTGATGTTGTATTAGAATGTACAGGATTCTATACAAGTAAAGATAAAGCGCAAGCTCATATTGATGCAGGAGCTAAAAAAGTTGTTATATCTGCACCAGCAGGAAGCGACTTAAAAACAGTAGTATTTGGAGTAAATGAAGATATATTAACAGCTGATGATAAAATAATATCTGCAGCATCATGTACAACAAACTGTTTAGCACCAATGGCAAAAGCACTAAATGAATATGCACCAATCCAATCAGGAATAATGACAACAGTACATGCATATACAGGAGATCAAATGTTATTAGATGGACCACATAGAAAAGGTGACTTAAGAAGAGCTAGAGCTGCTGCTGTAAGTATTGTACCAAATTCAACAGGTGCAGCAAAAGCAATAGGATTAGTTATTCCAGAATTAAATGGAAAATTAATTGGTTCAGCTCAAAGAG
>ERZ827440.444-NODE-444-length-59463-cov-3.628787_pt1 | contig 59463 bp, 56 predicted proteins | sample MGYA00519774_ERZ827440 | MGnify/ENA primary metagenome ERZ827440 (study PRJEB31778, sample SAMEA3449302) | human gut metagenome | biome: human gut; feature: human-associated habitat; material: faeces | place: United Kingdom | collected 2010/2012 ... | reverse complement strand
GCATCTTCTGGTTTGGTATAAATAATCTCTTTAGAACCGATCTCACGATTTCCTGTATCTTCTTTAATATCTCCGATCGTACCTAACTCAGCTTCAACTGATACCCCTAAAGGATGAGCTACTTTAATTACTTCTTTTGTAATATTGATATTATCTTCAAAAGATTCACTTGAAGCGTCGATCATAACTGATGTAAACCCACAACGAATTGCTCTTAATACCTGTTCCATTGTAGCTCCATGATCTAAATGAATTGCAACTGGAACTTTTGTTTTGTTTGCTCGGTCTTTACACATTTCAACAAAGCTATCTCCCTGAAATTCTAATTCATCTGGATGAATTGCAAGAATAACCGGAGCCTGTTTTTTTTCACAGCAATCGATAACTGCATTTAAAATCTGTCCACTTCCAATGTTGAATGCTGGAACAGCAAAATTATGTTCATTAGCAACAGATAAAAGTTCTTTCATATTCATTAACATAGTAATATCTCCTTTATTTTTCTTAATTGTATAAGCTTGTGTTAATTGTTATATACTAGAAAAATTGATGCATCTTTATGAATAATTATTTCTTACTCATTTATTATTTCTCCTGTATTTGATGTTTTTATTATATATTCTTTGGTATTTCATGTCAAGCATGAAATGAAATTTTTTTTTATATATGCGTCATTTTTATATTTACCCAAGTAATATTTCGTGCTAAAATGACATTGTAACCTATTTATATGAAAATTTATTTCTTTAAGGAGGCTTTTATGAACAAATATAAGTACATTGGACACACATTGCAATTGTATGGAGTTGAAGAATACACTCTTCACGGTGGCAAAGGAAATCAAACACATATTTTTCATGTAAGAAATGGTGCAGGACTCGAATTATTCATCAACGCTGACCGCTGTTCTGACATCTCACGTTTGACTTACGATGGAGTAAATATGAATTATATGTCAACTTGCGGTTATGTTAAGCCAGAATTTTATTCTCCAGGATCTGATGGATTTGGTTTTTTAAAATCATTTCAATGCGGTTTTATGACAACCTGTGGTTTTGACAACATTGGTGTTCCTAATGTAGATGTTGGTGTTTCACACGCATTACATGGAACAATCTCTAATACTCCTGCTGAATATGTTTATCACACGATCAATGATGATATAATCTCTATTCACTCAACAATTAAAGATCATGTAATCTTTGGAAGAAAATTTACTTTGGAAAGGACTTTAGAAATTCCCCTCTTTTCCAATACATTTGCAATTACAGATACAATTACAAATGAAGGGTCCACAGATGAACCATTGATGCTTTTATATCATATTAATCTTGGATACCCTTTAATTGATGAGAATTCAGAATTAACAATTAACTCTTCAAAAATCGTTGCACGTGATGACGAAGCTCAAAAAGGAATTAATGAATGGAATCAGATTATTTCTCCAGTTCCAAACTATGCCGAACAATGTTTCTATCATTTTTATGACAGCGATAATGCCTCTATGACTGTTTACAATCCTTTGATTCATAAAGGTATCTCCATTAATTTTGATACAAGAGAATTCCCTCTAAGTGTCGAATGGAAAATGATGGGAGAAAGAGATTACGTTTTGGGCTTAGAGCCTTGTACTTCTTTACTTGATGGTCGCCATAAAATCAGAAAAAATGGCAATCTTAATTATTTGAAACCAGGTGAATCCAAACAATTCCATACAAATTTCGTTCTTCACAGAAAACCTATTATGTAAATTTGATTCATAATATTGATTTTACCTTATGTTTTTTATATAATTTTCACAAGATAGTTATCCATTTTTAGAAAGTCGAGGTTTATATGGAAAATACCAAAAATGTAATTGATGTTATTACAGACGAATATGATAACTTATTTCCGACCGAAAAAAAAATAGCTACCTACATCAAAAATAATCCACGAGAAGTTATCATGTTAAATGTTTCAGAACTGGCAAAAAGAAGTGGTGCCAGTGAAGCTACTGTTGTCAGAATGTGCAAACATCTTGGATATCAGGGATATTACCAAATGCGTCTAATTCTTTCTCGAGACGTTGGCCGCAAAGAAATCCAGAATCCAAATAATTCTGATGAAGATCTGTTAAACTGGGTGTTCGAACAACATATTCATAATTTACATTCTCTTATATCCAATGTTTTCTTACGACCTTTCTTTTTAGGTCTCAAAGCATCAGGACCGGCAATTCTGTAATCATTGACCCATCGTGCTACCAATGACGGATTGTTAATACCCTGTGAAAGAGCTAATTCCTGATATGAGACTTCGCTTGTTAAATACAATTCTACCACAGAAAGCTTAAATTGAAAAGAGTAATTTTTATTTTTCCTTGAACGCATTAACCCTTCTTTTCCAAGTTCTTTATATGCGTTCACCCAAATACGCACCTGTTTTTTATCAGGCATGTTGCTTTGTTTTGATATATATTCGTAGCTACCTTTGCCATTTAAATACTCCTGTACTACCTTTTGTTTAAATTCATAACTATATTTTGCCATGAAAAACCGACCTCCTAATCGTTAGATTTTTGGTCTAACTTTGGGGGGGTCGGTTCAGCTTCAGGGGGTTTTTGCATACAAAAAAATCTGCTCCAAAGAGCAGATTTTAAGCAGCGAGAGAAGGATTCGAACCCTCACAAATTGAGTCAGAGTCAATCGTGCTACCTTTACACAATCTCGCTATGTTCAACCGACTTATATATTATAGCTCAATTATGCTTATTTGTCAAGTATTTTTTATCAAAAAATCAAAATTTCCTCAAGAATTTTTCAAAAGGAAGTCCGAACCGCACCTGATTTTGCTCATCTCGAGCCTCAAGGATTGATTTTTCAACTAATTCCGCCGCAAAGCTTACAGATTGCGATACTCCTTTGCCGCAAACAATTGAGCCCGTCATTGCGCTCGCAAACAAATCGCCGCAGCCGGGGTACGAAATATGTACTCTTTCCTGTGAAATTATTTCACTTTCGGTCTTTGACTTAACGACTGTTAAAATACTGCTTCCCGAAGGGATGCCCGTAACAACCGCAGTTTTACAGCCGGTATTTAAAAGCTCGTCCGCGATTTTTATAGCTTCGTCCCGACTTAAAGTTTCCTTTATCGGCTGTTTAAGAAGCATTGCAGCCTCCATATAATTCGGTGTAATAATATCGGCACGGGAGATCAAGCCTCTCATACCCTCAACAAGCTCCTCGGTTACGGTGGAATAAAGCGCTCCGTCATCTGCAAACGCAGGGTCGACCACGGTCATTTTTCCGCCGAAGGTCTTAATAAAATCACAAACCACCTCAACTTGCCTTGCGTTTGCAAGGTATCCGCTGTAAACACAGTCAAAGGTCAGATTAAGCTCTTTATAATGCTTTAATGCGCCACTCATAAACTCTGTCAAATCAACGCTTGCAAAGTCTGTAAAACCGCCCGTATGAGTTGACAGCACCGCAGTAGGCACAGGTACTGCCTGAATGCCGAAGGAGGACAAAACAGGTATCACAACCGTTAATGCGCACCTTCCGAAGCCCGACATATCATGTATTGAAAGCACTGTAGGAACACTGTTCAAAATCAATCACCTTTTCATTTTCGGACCGAAATACTGATAATAATCGCATTTCATCATGCCGTTATATATTTTTCGTTTCTTATCCGCTTTTTTGCCGAAGCATTTTTCAAAATTCTCGTCCGATGTAAGCATATAATATGACCATGTGGGACAGTTTTTCAATACCCTGCCCATATCACGGTATAAGCTTTCGGCTTCTTTAATATCTCCGAGCCGCTCGCCGTAGGGGGGATTGCATACCATAACGCCGTATTCTCCCTTGGGGCAAAAAGTCCGTGCATCCGAAACCTTCACGCTTATTTCATCGCCTACTCCCGCAATTTCTGCGTTTTGCTTTGTAAGAGAGGCACAGCTTTGGTCAATATCTGAGGCATAAATTTCAAGATGCCTGTCATGAAACTCTCTGTCTTTTGCTTCTTCCCTTGCTCTGTTCCAGATGGATTTGTCAATCTGCGAAAACTTCTCACCCGAAAAGCTTCTTGAAATACCGGGTGCAATATTTTTTCCGATCATCGCAGCTTCAATCGGAATCGTTCCCGAGCCGCAGAATGGATCGGCAAAAATCCTGTTTTCGTGCCAAAAGCTCAGCATAATAAGCGCCGCACCGACGGTTTCGCGAAGAGGCGCCATGTTTGATTGCCTTCTGTATCCCCTTTTATGAAGTCCGTTTCCGCTTGTATCTATCATTAATGTAACGGTATCTCTGATTATTCCGAACTGCACCTGATACACCGCACCGTTTTCATCAAACCAATTCACCTTATACTTCTGCTTAAGCGATTCTACAATACTCTTTTTTATAATCGCCTGGCAGTCCGAAACGCTGAAAAGCTTTGATTTTATACTAAAGCCCTTTACGGGGAATGCAACATGCTTTGTAATCCACCTGTCCCACGGAAGCTTTTTTGTCTGTTCAAAAAGCTCCTCAAAGGTTGTTGCCTTGAATTCGCCAACCTTTATAAGAACTCTCTCACCTGTTCTGAGATTGATATTTGCTCTGCAAACCGCCTCGGCATCCCCCTTAAATGTAATTCTCCCGTCCGTAACTGAGGTTGTTTCATACCCGAGGTTTCTTATCTCACGAGCGGTTATTGCTTCAATCCCGAAAAGCGTAGGTACAACTATTTCAAGCTCATCTATCATAAATTACATCCATTTCTCTGCACGAAGCAGTGCAATTATTGTTTTTGCGTCGGTAATCTCGCCGCTCTCTATCATCATAAGTGCTTTAACATACGGCATCTTGATAACATCCAAAAACTCATCCTCATCCATATGCTGCTCGCCCTCTATCAGGTTTTTTGCGATGAAAATATGAATCTTTTCGGTGTCATACCCCGGCGTTGGATAAATATACCCCAACGAAACAAGCCCTGATGCTGAAAATCCCGTTTCCTCTGAAAGCTCTCTCAATCCGCATTTAACGGGGTCTTCGCCGATTTCAAGCTTACCTGCCGGGATTTCAATGAGTTCCTCCGAAGCGCCGACTCTGTACTGGCGGACAAGATAAACATTTCCCTCGGAGTCAATCGGCAAAATGCCCACACCTCCGTTATGCTCGACAACCTCGCGGGTAACGACATTTCCGTTTTCAAGCTCCGACTTATTACAAAACACCCTTACAACCTTGCCGTCATATACACAATTTTCCTCAACTGTTTTTTCTAAAGACATTATAATTCCTCCAACTGTTCGCTTATTTCCTGCCACTGCTGCATAAGAGAATCAAGCTCGGCGTTAAGCTTTTCGATTTTTTCGGAAAGCTCCATTGTTTTTTCAAAATCGCTTGAAATCTCGGGGGCGCAAAGCAGCTCGCCGCACTCGGCAACCTCGGCTTCAAGCTCGGAAATTCTCTGTTCGCACCGACTGAGCCTTCCGCTTAAACGGTTTTTCTCCGAACGCCTTTGTTTTTCAAGCTTATATTCATTGACCTTTTCAGTCTTTTTACCGCTATCCGATACGGCATTTTCAAACATTGCGGATTTTTCCAAATAATAATCATAATTGCCGTCATAAAAAGAAGAGCCGGACTTATCAAGATGATAGATCTTGCGGGCAAGCTTATTTATAAAATAACGGTCATGGGAAACCACAAGAAGCGTTCCGTCATAATCCGAAAGCGCAGACTCGAGTGCTTCGCAGGATTCAATATCCAAATGGTTTGTGGGTTCGTCCAATATAAGAAAATTCGCACCCGAAAGCATAAGCTTACAAAGAAGCACCCTTGCACGCTCTCCTCCGCTGAGCTCGGAAATGGTTTTGAAGCAATCGTCACCCCTGAACAGAAATGCCGCAAGCGCATTACGAACCTCCGACTCGTGCATTTTGGGATATGCGTCATAAATCTCGCTGAAAACATCCTTGTTCTCCGAGATATTGCTTTGCATCTGATCGTAATACCCTATCTCAACGCCTACTCCGACTGAAAACTCGCCCTTGCTCGGCATCATTTGACGCATTATAATCTTAAACAATGTGGACTTTCCGCAGCCGTTGTTCCCAAGAAGGAAAACCCGATCACCCTTCTTTATATCCATATTTACCGAACCGAAAATCTTTTTGTCCCCGAATGATTTTTCAATGCCGGAAACCTTAAGAACATCGTTTGCGGAAGGCTTGTTTATTCCGAATTTGAACCTGATTTGCTTTTGTGCGCCTTCGGGAGCCTCTAAATTTTCTATCAGCCTGTCAATCATTTTCTGTTTGCTTTCGGCAGTTCTGATATTCCTTTCCCTGTTCCATTGCCTTTGCTGTTCGATAATACCCTCAATACGCTTGACTTCACGCATTGTATTGTTGTAATTTCTGCTGATTGTGAGCTCCCGTTCCTCCTTAAGCTTTACATAAACGGAGTAGTTGCCGGGATAAACCGAAAGCTTGCCGCATTTCATGCCGAATGTTTTATTAGTTACTCTGTCGAGAAAATAACGGTCATGAGAAACAACGAGGAACGCTCCTTTGTAATCAATCAGAAATTTCTCCAGCCACCTGACCGAAGCAATATCAAGATGATTTGTAGGCTCATCGAGAAAAATCATATCCGAATCCGAAAGAAGCGTTTTACAAAGCAAAAGTCTTGTTATCTGTCCGCCGCTGAGCTTTGAAACCGAAAGAGAAAAATCGTTTTCCGAAAAGCCCAATCCCAAAAGCGCCGATGTTACCCGACTTTTATACACAAGTCCTCCGCCCTGCACAAATTCATCGTGCAGTCGCACCGAATAATCGGCTTCCTCGGCTGTCATATCGGTTTTTTTATTCATTTCCTCAATCTTTTTCTCAAGCTCGATTAAATCAGAGAAAACAGACAAAACCTCATCATAAAGCGAATTTAAGGAAACTGATGAGGTCTGTTGTGCAAGATATGAAATTTTACAATTCTTCTTAACAAAAATCTCTCCCGAATCATAGCTTTCGGACCCGAGAAGGATTTTTAATAGCGTAGTCTTTCCGCAGCCGTTCACACCAACAAGCCCAACCTTGTCCCTTTCTTCAATACCGAAGGTGACATCCTTAAAAAGCTCATCGGCGCCAAACGACTTGGAAAGATTACTGACTGAAATAATTGCCATTACTCAACATCCAATCCGGATTTTTTAAATAGTACCATTGTTCTTATATCGTCTATAAGTTCTGCATCCGCCTCTATATCAAAGCTGAGTCTTTTTATGATATAATAGCCGTCCTCAGTTTCAACAGGCGTCTGGGTAACCTCATTAATCGAAAGATTTTTAACAGTTTCCTCAAAGACAGGTATCATTTCCCCGTCGGTATAAGCATATTCGCAGTTTTCGTCTTCGGTGTTTTCGTTTATGAGCTCGTCAAAATCCTTGCCGGATTTTGCCTGCCTTGCAATGCTTTCAGCCTTTTCCTTATCTTTAACGAAAACATACTTTGTCTTATAATAGTTATCTGTGAGATACTCTATACAGTCATCGTCGGTTGCTGTCACAAAGCCGGAATTATCAAGGTTAATATCAACCGTTTTTGTGTCCCCGTCCCACGAAACATCGGCACCCATGGAATCGGCAAGACTGCGAAGGGGAATCATGGTTCTGTCGTTAATAATCCTCGGCGGAACATCGCCCTTTATAGACTCGATCGTCTGATCCATTCCCTTATCGCCGTTAAAATAATCAATAATTCTGATTTCGTAATTGTTTACCGAGAACACGATTATCTTTGCACCGTTTTGAAAGCCGTATGCAACATATACTTCAGCCATTTCAGGATACCACTCAACAATGCAGCCGAGCGCTTCGGCAATCGCACGGAAAGGAACCATTGTGCGATCATCCACGATAACGGGCTCCTGATCCTCAAAAACAAGCTTTTCCCCGTTTAAGTTAACCGTTATACCGTCCTGTGCAAGTACAGGAGTAAATGCCGACATCAAAAGTGTAATAGCCAATAAAAATAATACTGTTTTTTTCATAACATCCTCCCATATACATATAATATACTATTATAGTACAAATTAAAGAAAATTTCAACCGTCATTTTTCACAATAATAAACGGAGGTTAATTGAAATGATTATAGCAATCAAAGCAAAGAAAGTCGTGCCGATACTGGTATTTTCGTTTGCATTGGCAGCAGGATTGCTTACATACGGTTTTAGGAGCGTTACCGTTGCAAACTGCGACTGGGGATTGAGCTTTTCGGGGGAAAACTCACCTCCAAGAGGCAACGAAACCGCAGAAAACCTAAAAAAAAGCAATGCTTATTACATAGGCGATACCGAAAAAAAGAATATATATCTGACCTTTGACGCAGGCTACGAAAACGGTTATACCCCTTCAATTCTCGATACTCTCAAAAAGCACAATGTAAAAGCCACTTTTTTTGTTGTGGGAAACTATATTACATCAGCACCCGACCTTGTAAAACGAATGAATGACGAAGGCCATACAGTGGGAAATCATACATATCATCATCCGGATATGTCATCAATTTCGGAAGAATCGGCATTCAGGGAAGAAATCTGTTTCCTTGAGGAAGAATATAAAAAGGTCACTGGTTGCGAAATGATAAAATACTATCGGCCGCCCCGGGGAAAATACAGCGAGGAAAACCTTGAAATGGCAAAAAAGCTCGGATATAAGACATTTTTCTGGAGCCTTGCATATGTTGATTGGAATCAGGACTCACAGCCAACGCACGAAGAAGCAATACAAAAGCTGACATCCAGAATACACAACGGTGCTATCGTACTTTTGCACAGCACATCGTCAACAAATGCCGAAATACTCGATCAGCTGCTTACAAAATGGGAAGATATGGGGTATAAAATCAAGCCCCTCAGTGAGCTCGGATAAGGCAAAACACCTTATCCGAGCATTATTTTACACTGTTTCATATAATTTCCGTCCTATGCGAAATAACATAACGAATATTTTGTAAATATACGGAAAGAATATTTTACAAACAACCACTATGATATGTTAAAAATTTGGTGAAATGTAACAGATTTTTGATTTTCGGTTAATTTTTTAACAATCACTATTGAAAAAATTTGGTTTTTGTTGTAAAATAGAAGTATATAAAAATAATTTTATATTTATATTTTTTAGGAGGTATTATCCAATGGCAGTAAAAGTTGCAATTAACGGATTTGGCCGTATCGGTCGTCTTGCTTTCAGACAGATGTTCGGTGCAGAAGGTTACGAAGTAGTAGCTATCAACGATTTGACAAGCCCTAAGATGCTTGCTCATCTTCTCAAGTATGACTCTTCTCAGGGAACATATGCTCTTGCAAGCACAGTAACAGCAGGCGAAGATTCAATCACTGTTGACGGCAAGACAATTAAAATCTATGCCGAAAAGGACGCTAAGGATCTTCCTTGGGGCAAGCTTGATGTAGATGTTGTTCTCGAATGCACAGGTTTCTATACATCTAAAGAAAAGGCATCCGCTCACATCGAAGCAGGTGCAAAGAAGGTTGTTATTTCCGCTCCCGCAGGAAAAGACCTTCCCACAATCGTTTACAATGTAAACCACAATACTCTTAAGGCTGAAGATACAGTTATTTCTGCTGCATCCTGCACAACTAACTGTCTTGCACCTATGGCTAAGGCTCTTAACGACTATATGCCTATCAAGAGCGGTATCATGAGCACAATTCACGCTTACACAGGCGACCAGATGACTCTTGACGGTCCTCAGAGAAAAGGCGATCTCCGTCGTTCTCGTGCAGCTGCAGTTAACATTGTTCCTAACTCTACAGGTGCTGCAAAGGCAATCGGACTTGTTATCCCTGAGCTTAACGGAAAGCTTATCGGTTCCGCACAGCGTGTTCCCACACCTACAGGTTCAACAACAATCCTTATAGCTACAGTTGAAGGTGCTGCTACTGTTGAAGGCATCAACGCTGCTATGAAGGCTGCTGCTAACGAATCTTACGGCTACAACGAGGACGAAATCGTTTCTTCCGACATCGTAGGAATGAAGTTCGGTTCTCTCTTCGATGCAACACAGACAATGGTTGTTGACAACGGCGACGGAACAAGCCTCGTTCAGGTTGTTTCCTGGTATGATAACGAAAACTCATACACAAGCCAGATGGTTAGAACAATCAAGTACTTCGCTGAACTTGACAAATAATAGTATTTTGAATAAAAACACGCATACGATATTCGCATGCGTGTTTTTTATATCAAAAATGTTACTTTTTTTCAGATTTATTTCATAATTATATATGTTTCTTTAATTTTTGTATGAATTTTCAATAAACTGTTGACAAATCGAAGAAAATGTATAAAATATAATATATAGTATTGTGTTTCGGAGATGGAAGGCTTGAGGGTTATTTCGGGCACTGCAAGAGGTACAAAGCTTAACACTCTGCCGGGCGATGATGTAATCAGGCCGACAACGGACAGGGTTAAAGAGTCCATATTTAACATTATTCAGTTCAGCGTCAAGGGGGCGAAGGTACTTGACGTTTTTTGCGGTTCGGGAGCACTCGGAATTGAAGCTCTCAGCCGTGGAGCGGTATTTTGCAGCTTTGTCGACTCGAATGCAGGCTCTCTTGACATTGCCGGTAAAAACATCAAAAAAACACATTTGGAAGCGTATTCAAAACTGATTAAATCGGATTTTAGACAATTTTTCTCGACAAATTCGCAAAAGTATGATATAATATTTGCAGACCCTCCATATGCGTCAGGCTTTTTAAAGGATTTTATTTGTGATGTTGAAAGAAACGGTGCGCTGTCGGATGACGGAATACTGATATTTGAAGCATCGGCAGACACGAAAAGCTTTGAGGGAGAGCAGCTATTTCCTGCCAGAACAGCTTTATACGGAAAAACAAAGGTATTATTCTACAAACACAAGGGGATCTGAATAATGAAAATTGCAATATACCCCGGAAGCTTTGACCCCATAACGAACGGACATCTTGATATTATCGAGCGTTCATCAAAAATTTTTGATAAGGTAATTGTGTCGGTTCTTCACAACAGTGCTAAGCAACCGGCATTCACGGTTGACGAACGGGTTGAGTTTATCAAAGCAGCCACATCTCACCTTAAAAATATCGAAATTGACTTTTTTGACGGTCTTTTGGTAGATTACGCAAAGAAAAAATCCGCAACTACCATTATTAAGGGGCTTCGTGCCGTTTCTGATTTTGAATATGAAATGCAGATGGCACTCATGAACAGGCGTCAGAACTCCGAAATAGAAACGATGTTTCTTATTTCTTCCAGCGAATACTCGTTTTTAAGCTCAAGTATAGTTAAGGAAATTGCACACTTAGGCGGTAATCTTGATGGTTTTGTACCTGAATGTATAAAAGCACGGATTTATAATAAATTTACAAACTGAAAAAACGGAGGAGAACTAATATGGAACTTTTATCATTAATTGATACCCTTACCGAAAAAATCGAAAGTGCATCTTCAATACCGCTTTCGGGAAAGAGCCTCATTGATAAAGAGGAAATACTGGAACTTATACAGGAAATTAAGCTCAAGATGCCCGATGATCTCAAAAAGGCAAAATGGATTACCGATTCAAGGGAAGAAATCATCGAAAATGCAAAGAAAGATGCTGCCGCAAGAATTGAAAAAGCAAAGAGCGAAATTATTACAATGATGAGCGAAACGGAAATTGCACGCCAGGCTCGCGAGCTTGCTGCCGACATCGAAAGCAAGGCTAACGCAAATGCTTCTGAAATCAGAGTAGGAGCAATGAGATATTCCGACCAGCTCTTAAACGGTATAGGCGGAACGGTTGACGATGCCAAGACGGTTCTTGAAAGGGCTATAAACGACCTTAACAGTTCTGTTAGTATAATTAATCAGACTCTCGCTGTTATCGAAGAAAACCGCAAGCAGTTAAGAGACTGATTGTAAATCAAAATACTTGTTTACAAAGTCATCTCGTATGTTCGGGATGACTTTTTTGCAAGATTTTATAAAAACACTTGCATTTTTTGGCAATATGTGTTATAATAAAAACTGATACGAAAAAGGAGATGATCAAAATGGCGACAAAGAATTTAATGCGCCACATTCATGACGCAAGTTATACAATAGACCCGTCCAATTATCAGATGTACAATGTTAAAAGAGGCTTGCGAAACAGCGACGGTACAGGCGTAATTGTCGGCCTCACTTCCGTCGGTGATGTAAGCGGCTACATTATAGACGATAACGAAAAAATTCCTACAGAAGGCAGGCTGAGATACAGAGGAATAAATGTTACTACCCTTGTTGAAAACTGTATCGCAAATGACAGATTCGGCTTTGAAGAAACCTGTTATCTCCTTTTATTCGGCTATCTTCCGACTGAGAGTCAATTGCAAGAATTTTCAGAACTTCTTGCACAGCTCCGTCCCCTTCCTGACGGCTTTATTGAGGATATGATTCTTAAGGCTCCCAGTGGAAATATAATGAATAAGCTTGCAAGAAGCGTTCTTGCTTTGTACTCATACGATGATAATCCCGATGAGCTTTCTTTTGAAAATGTTTTCAGGCAGTCTGTTGAGCTGATTGCACGCTTTCCTTCCATGATTGCGTACGCACTTCAGGCAAAAGAGCATTATTACAACGGAAAAAGTCTTTTCATTCACCAGCCTAAAGCAGACGGTTCAACAGCCGAGAATTTTCTTCATCTTATTAGAGCCGACAACAAATACTCGGACCTTGAAGCAAAAATTCTCGATTTGTGCCTCATTCTTCATGCAGAACACGGAGGCGGTAACAACTCTACATTTACAACCCATGTTGTTTCATCAAGCGGAACAGACACATATTCCGCAATTGCGGCTTCCGTTGGTTCCCTTAAAGGCTCAAAGCACGGCGGAGCAAACATCAAGGTTATGGCAATGATGGACGAAATGAAAAACAATGTTTCCGATTGGAGAAACAAGGACGAGGTTGCCTCATACATTGCAAAAATAATCAATAAAGAGGCATTTGACAAAACAGGGCTTGTTTACGGTCTTGGGCACGCTATTTATACTATTTCCGACCCTCGTGCCGTTCTGCTTAAGAAATACGCCAAATCCCTTGCCGAGGAATCGGGACACGCGGAGGAGTTTGCGCTTTATGAGCTTGTTGAGCGTTTGACGCCGGATGTATTTTCCAAGATCAAGGGCGGTTCAAAAATCATTTCGGCAAATGTCGATTTTTATTCCGGACTTGTGTACAGAATGCTGAACATTCCCGATGACCTGTTTACGCCGATTTTTGCAATGGCAAGGATTTCAGGCTGGTGCGCTCACAGGCTTGAAGAGGTTTTTGCAAACGGCAGAATTATAAGACCGGCATACAAAAGCATTTCGACAAAATCGAATTATGTACCCATTGAAGAAAGAGAAGAACCCTTTGATAAAAATAACGATAAACCCGAAATCAACTGATTTCGGGTTTATTGCTTAATTGCTTAATTACCATTGCTTCAAATTCGCTGTTGTTTGCGGTTGAAACAATGCCTGAAATTACTCGCTCCGTCACATCCTGAGTCGAGAGCGATGAGAATGATTTTCTTATGTTCCACACCGCCTCAAGCTCGCTTTGGCTCATTATGAGTTCTTCTCGTCTTGTGCCGGATTTATAAATATCAATAGCGGGGAAAATTCGTTTTTCCGACATTTTGCGGTCAAGATGAATTTCCATGTTTCCCGTACCTTTGAATTCCTCATAAATTACATCATCCATACGGCTGCCCGTATCAATGAGCGCAGTTGCAAGTATCGTCAGGCTTCCGCCCTTTTCGATGTTTCTTGCGGCTCCGAAAAATCTTTTCGGCTTATGAAGCGCCGCAGGGTCAAGTCCGCCCGAAAGCGTTCTGCCGCTTGAAGGAACAGTGAGATTGTATGCCCTTGCAAGCCTTGTGATGCTGTCAAGCAGAATAACAACATCCTTATTGTGCTCAACAAGTCTTTGCGCACGCTCCAAAACCATTTCAGCAACCTTAATATGATGCTCGGGCAGTTCGTCAAATGTAGAATAAATAACCTCTGCTTTTGTGCTTCTTATAATATCCGTAACTTCCTCGGGGCGTTCGTCAATAAGTAAAATGATAAGCTCGCATTCGGGGTGATTTGCGCTTATACTGTTGGCAATATCTTTTAAAACCGTTGTTTTTCCCGCTTTAGGAGGGGAAACTATCATCCCTCTCTGACCTTTTCCGACAGGAGCAATAAGGTCAATTAATCTCATCGAAAATCCGTATCGGTTCGTTTCCAGACGAAGTCTTTCATTCGGATAAATAGGCGTGAGATTTTCAAAATGAACCCTTCTTATTGCAGTTTCGGGGTTGCAGCCGTTTACGGTCTTAACATAAATTAAAGCCGCAAAACGCTCTCCTTCACGCTTAGGCCTTGTAATTCCGTCAATATAGTCACCCGTACGCAAGCGAAAACGCCTTATCTGCGAAGGAGCAACATACACATCATCCGCACCGGTTAAGTAATTTTCGCATCTTATAAAGCCGAAGCCGTCATCCATAACCTCCAAAACGCCGCTTACCGTACCGGTTTCACCTCGTTCCTCGGTTTTTACATCCTCTTCTTCCTCCGATGCTTCCTCCGGGGAAACTCTGATTATTTCGTTTATCAGCTCCGCTTTTTTAAACGATGAAATTTTTTGTATTCCAAGCTCTTTAGCCTGCTTTTTCAATTCGTCAAGTGATTTTGATTTCAATTCATCAAGTAACATCATACACCTCAAATCAACTTTAATAAAATATTGTTTTCATAGATTTCTTTTACTATTCGTGATTTTTCAATAAAATCCGTTGCGGCGGTAACATCGCAGGTATTTCTTACGGAATAAATAACCGCCAAAACCGCAAGAACTACCGCTAAAGCCATCGCTCCGCCAAACAGTCCTCCAAGGAGGGAGTTTATAAATGAAGGCATTGCAAAATCAATTACGCCGATTCCGATTTTATACAATATTCTGATGCCGACATACAGCAAAATTGCAATAATCGCATTCAAAACATAGCCCGATACACCAAAAGCCTCCAGCTTATCGTAGGTATTTTGCGGAAGGAATGTTTTTAACAAATTCCCGATTAATTCCACCGCACCGGTCTTATCTATGTACTTATAAATAAACACAGTCAACGCTCCGCAAATAATCACGGAAAACATACCGAGAACAGACCTTGCAAACCCCGTCTTTCTGCCCTTCATTATGAATAAAACAACAAATACAATCAAAATAATATCAGCCAACATAACATCACCTTGCCAAAAGAGTTTCATAGCCGAAGCTGTGAACTATTATACCCGTTCTGTCCTCATCGAGCATAAAAGCGTTTTTAATGTCCACCGAAATTTCCTTTTCGGCGATTTCGTAGCCGTGTGTCGTAACAAAAATAACGCTTCTTGGAGTAACCGCCATAACAGCATCGTCATTTAAGTCTATCATTTTAATGTTTGAGCCCGAATACTCATACTCATAATTGCTCCCGGAGGAATCAATGCACACAATGCTTTGCTTGCCTTTTTTGAGGCAAAGTGCGATATAATCTTCGCTGTTTAAGGAAAAGGACTGCAAAACCGCACCGTCATAGCTGTACTGCCACTCCGCCTCTCCCGAAGAAGAAAAACCGACCGCCTTTTTATCACCGACCGCAATGGCTCCCGAATCCGAAAAAAGCTTGACATTTGTAAGAACCGTATCGGTATAGACTTCTTCCGCATAGGGTTCCTTTTGACTTATATCGTAAAACTGAACAATGCTTTCAAATTCATCGCCTTTTGTATCAAAAAGGCAAAGTGCAATTTTTTTACCGTTTTCGGAGATTGCGGCGTCAATCACATATTTTTCACCAAAGGATGCACGAAAAGCCTTTTCCCCGTCAGGATCATAAACCGTAACCTTTCCACGGTAACCCGGCTCGTTAGTCACAACAACTGAGCTTCCGTTTTCACCGACCTTTGCAAACTGGATACCATTTTCATCAGAAACGGTATAGGATTTCTTCATTCCGCTGAATACAACCGCCTTATTGTCAATCTTACTGAAGACAACAAAGCACGAGCCTGCCGACTCCATATTAGGCTCCGTGATTTTAAGCTTAACCTTCTTTCCGTCGTCACGGCAGACAGAATCAGTGTCGTAATAAACCAATCTGTTTCCTACAAGACAGGATGTCGACACGGTGTCAGACTGGAATTTTCCCGTATTCTCAACCTCAAGCTTCTCGGAATACAGCTTAGAAAATAAAGGATATACCAAAGCTGTATCACGAAAAGCGAAAGCCAGCACTACAATTACCGCAATTATAATTAACAAACTCATTAAAACTGTTTTTAATCTTGATTTTTTAGCCATTTGTATAAATCCTTTCACGATAGAAAAAATCAATAGTACACATGATTTAAGTAAAGTCCCTGCGGAGGAGCGGTTATACCTGCCGCCCTTCTGTCTTTTGAATCAATTATATCGGTAATATCGGAGCTTTCGATTTTTCCTACCCCGACATAGAGAAGCGTTCCCGCAATAATTCTGACCATATTGTAAAGATAACCGTCCGCCTTCGTTCTTAATGTTATAACATTTCCTTCCTTGGAAAGCTTAACATACTCTAAATTTCTGACAAAATCCTTAACGGTTGCACCCGAAGCGCAAAATGCCGAATAATCTCTTTTTCCGTGCATGAAGCTTGCTGCATCAAGCATTTTTTCAAAATCAAGTTTATATGGGAAGTGGCAGGCGTAGTTTCTTAAAAACGGATTGATGTGCGTAGAATTGTCGATAAGATAAATATATTCCTTTCCCTTACAGGAAAATCTTGCATGAAAGTCATCGGAGGTCTTTTCGCATCCGATAACAGAAATATCATCCGGAATAATGGTGTTCAGCGCATACGGAAGCTTTTCGGCAGGCACGCTCATGGGATAATCAAAGCTGCAAACATACTCTTTCGCATGAACACCCGCATCGGTTCTGCTGCATCCGGCAACAGTGACATCGTGCTTAAAAAGACGGGCAAGCGCATCCTCCAGAACCTCCTGAACTGCAAGTGCGTTTTTCTGCCTTTGCCAGCCGTGATATGCGGTTCCGTCATAGCAAAGCGTTAATTTATACATAATATTAACCTCAGATAAATCTTGAAATTATTACAAGCGTTAAAAATACGGCTACAAACAAAAAAGCAATTAAATCTACATAGGAGCATTTAAGCTGAATAAGCTTTGTTCTTCCGTCGCCTCCACGATAACAGCGACATTCCATTGCCACCGCAAGCTCATCGGCTCTTCTGAAAGCACTGATAAACAACGGAACGAGTATCGGCACAAAGCTTTTTGCCCGTTTTACAATACCGCCGTTTTCAAAATCAGCTCCCCTTGCCGACTGTGCCTTCATTATCTTGTCCGTTTCCTCAATCAGCGTCGGAATAAACCGAAGCGCAATGCTCATCATCATCGCAAGCTCGTGCGCCGGAACGCCGAACCTTGAAAACGGCTTAAGAATATATTCTATTCCGTCCGTCAACCGAATGGGAGAAGTCGTGAATGTAAGAAGTGTAGTGCCGGTAATAAGAAAAAACACCCTCACTATCATCATAAGTGCCATTTTTCCGCCCTGAACTGTTGCGGTTAAAGGCCCGATTGAAAAAAGCTTATCTCCCGGCACCATGAACAGATTAAAAATGCCGGTAAATGCAATAATAAACAGCACTGACTTAAGCCCTCTGACCATATTCTTAAACGGAACACTTGATGCCTTAACAGAAACAAACAAGAATACTCCGCAAATCAAAAAGCTCAAAACATTGCTCGCAAAAAAGACCATGGTTATATAAAGGCATGTCAAAAGTATTTTTACCCTCGGGTCGATTCTGTGAACAAAAGAATTACCCGGAAAGTACTGACCTATTGTTATATCTTTTATCATATCAATTTACTCCGTTACCCGATTATGAAGCATTTTCTCGATGGTTTTTGCGGTTTCAATCGGAGTGCAGGCGGTTTTGTCAACATCGTACCCCATATTGAAAAGCCTTTGCGCCACAGACGCCGCCGGCGGTATCGCAAGACCTAATTTTTCAATCTCGTCACCACGCTGAAAAATATCCTTGGGTGCGCCGGAAAACTTAAGCTTCCCATCACCGAGTACAATCATTCTGTCGGCATATTTTGCAATATCCTCCATGCTGTGCGAAACTATAACAACCGTGAGAGCACGGCTGCGATTAAGTTCTTTAAGGAGAGAAAGCACTCTGTCACGGGCTTTTGGATCAAGCCCTGCGGTAGGTTCGTCCAAAACCAAAACCTCGGGTTGCATAGCCAACACACCGCCGATTGCAACCCTTCTTTTCTGCCCTCCCGAAAGCTCAAACGGAGATTTTGAAAGAAGCTCTCGGTCAATTTCCATTGCATCCGCCGCAGATAAAACACTTTTTTTAATCTCGTCCTCCGAAAGCCCTTGATTTTTCGGGCCGAACGCCATATCTTCAAACACGGATTCTTCAAAAAGCTGATACTCCGCATACTGAAAAACCATGCCGATTTTGAAACGAATATCCCGAAGATTTGCTTTAGAAATATTCTCGCCGTCAACAAAAACTTTTCCTGATGTAGGTTTAAGCAATCCGTTAAAATGCTGGATAAGAGTGGATTTTCCGGAGCCTGTATGCCCCACTATTCCCAAAAACTCACCGTCATAAACAGACATGGATATACCGTTTACCGAGGTTTTTTTGAAAGGTGTGTCCGGCATATATGTGTGTATTAAGTTTTCAACCCTGATTCTTTCCTTCACTGTGTCAACCTCTCAATTTCAGCAATAAGCTCATCCTCGGTAAGAATATCCGTTTTTATATCAAAGCCGTCATTTTTAAGTTCATAGGCAATTTCCGTAGGCTGAGGAACATCAAGTCCGTATTCCTTCATCTTTGAAACACACGAAAAAACCTCTCTCGGCTTACCCGAAAGCACAATATTGCCCTTGTTCATGACCAAAACCCTGTCCGCATCCACTGCCTCATCCATATTATGAGTTATCAGAACAACGGTTATCCCAAGCTCACGGTTGAGATTTTTAATCGTTTCTATAACTTCCCGCCTGCCCGAAGGGTCAAGCATAGCCGTAGGCTCGTCAAGAACAATATATTCGGGGAGCATCGCAATAATGCCTGCAATCGCAATTCTTTGCTTCTGACCGCCCGACAGCATATGCGGTGCGTGCATCTTGTACTCGGACATACCAACTCTCTCAAGAGCCCAATCAACCCTTTTTCGGATTTTTTCGGGAGGCATACCGAGGTTTTCGGGCGCAAACGCAACATCCTCCTCAACAACCGTTGCAACAAGCTGATTATCGGGATTCTGAAAAACCATGCCGACAAGCCTTCTTATGTCATAGGCATCCGTGGCTTTCGTGTCCATTCCCTCAACATATACCGTACCGCCCGTCGGCAGCAGTATAGCATTAAAATGCTTTGCCAAAGTGGATTTACCCGAGCCGTTTCTGCCCAGAATACATACAAATTCGCCCTTTTTTATCTCAATATCTATATCTTTAAAAACCGAAACGCCGTCATCGGTGTTTTTATATGAAAATGAAATTTTATCTGCTTTTATCAAGCTACCAACACCCTTTAATTAACTTTCCCATCTTGCCGTACAGCCTGCCGGAAGCGCAATATCGCAATTATTGAAAGGTAAACCGATTTCATCTGCACTTACAAAGCCGCCGTAACGAGTTCCAAGCGTCATCTTAAGTAGGTTGCTCACCGCACTTGAGGCAATCCCGGTAGAGTACGTATTAACCACAAAGAAAAGCGGATTATCACTGAGTATCTCAATACAAGCACTTACAAGCTTATTAAGCAAAACATCAACTTCCCACTTTTCGCCGTTGGGTCCTCTGCCGTAAGAGGGCGGATCCATAACAACCGCATCATATTTTTTGCCTCGCCTTGCCTCTCTTTGCACGAACTTAAGACAATCGTCAACGATGTATCTTATCCTATCCCCGGAAAGTCCGTTAAGCTCAACATTCTGCCTCGCGTGGGAAACCATGCCCTTAGACGCGTCAACATGACAAACATACGCTCCGCCCTTAAGACACGCAACCGTCGCACCGCCCGTATAAGCAAAAAGATTGAGTACACGGATTTCCCGACCGGAGCCTTCGATTTTATCTCGCATAAAATCCCAATTAACCGCCTGCTCTGGAAAAAGCCCCATATGCTTAAAACCCATGGGTTTAATGAAAAACTTCATATCACGGTAAGCGACGGTCTGTCCGTCCTCGGAATCCCTTTTGTTAAAATCCCAATATCCACCGCCGCCGGAGCGTGTGTAAACCGCATCGGCATTTCTTTTAAAATCGCTCATATGCCAGATAATCTGCGGATCGGGACGAAGATAAGTGTAACGTCCCCATTTTTCGAGCTTTTCGCCGTCCGAACCACCGAGCAAGGCATAATCTTTCCATTTATCTGCAATCCACATAATTTTGCCTCAAAACATAGTTTTCTCTAATTCTCTATTTTACCATTTTTTTAAGCGTCAGTCAATATTTTTTATAAAAAAATATTGGATTAACGGAACCGTTAATCCAATCAAAAATATTATAAAAAGGAGGGAAAATGAAAAAATAATTACTATGGTTATATAATAACACATTTCCCCTCAAAAATCAATACCTTCTTTTGTGGTTTTTGTACTAAAAATAATACTGATTTTTGTGCATATTTCACAAAAATCAAATCAATTTCTTCATATGACGGAGTGCCGACTTTTCAAGCCTGCTCACCTGAGCCTGACTTATTCCCACTTCATCGGCAACCTCCATCTGTGTTTTTCCTTCATAAAATCTCATTGCAAGAATCTTCTTTTCCCTATCTTTCAGGTTAGCCATAGCTTCACGAAGGGATATTTCCTCAATCCAGTTTTCGTCAAGACTGCGCTTGTCGCAAACCTGATCCATAACATAAACCGCATCGCCTCCGTCGTGATATACCGGCTCAAAAAGCGACACCGGTTCACGCACGGCGTCAAGCGCCAAAACTATGGTTTCGCTCGGAATTTCAATCTCCTTTGCAAGCTCCTCGATAGTTGGGTCGCGGTTCAAAGACGAGGAAAGCCTTTCCTTTGCCTGAAGTGCCTTATAAGCGGCATCTCTAAGGGAACGGCTTACTCTTATGGAATTATTATCCCTCAAGTATCTTCTGATCTCCCCTATTATCATAGGTACAGCATAAGTGGAAAATTTTACCCCTTGATTTGTGTCGAAGTTGTCTATTGATTTAATAAGCCCTATGCAGCCTATCTGAAACAAATCATCCGGATTTTCTCCTCTGTTTGAAAACCTCTTAATTACACTTAAAACAAGCCTTAAATTGCCCTTAATAAAAACCTCGCGGGCATTTTTGTCTCCTGCCTTGATTTTTTGAAACAGCTCCTCTTTTTCTCTGTTTGTAAGCACCGGCAGTTTTGAAGTATTAACACCGCAGATTTCTACTTTGCTCAGCATATTTTCGTCCTCCGGGAATTAATTTATCAATATAAATTTTCCCCACGAAGGACGGTTTATATACTTAGTTTTCCTTATTTCTGTAAACGAGTTTCTGAATAAAATCAGATGCACGCTTCATCAAATCGAAATCGTGCTTTGCGGTAACATAGCCTAAAGCCGATGCAATCGGCGCAGGCAAGAAGGTTATAAGGTGGCACAAGGTGCTGCTTCCGAACATCTCATAAATTCCTTTATACGGAAACATATAAAGCTCGAACCACGCAGTCTGCCTTACAGCTTTTACATAATCGTAAACCGGAGGAACACCGTTTGAAAGGTCGCCCGGCTCGATTATGTATGCCTTGTCAAAATAAATAGGAAAAGCAATCGACCAGATGAGCAACACAGCCGGAATTATGTACACCACAGCATTTGCCACGACCGGCACGGGCGGCTTTTTGCCGAGCTTTATATACTCTCTTGTGGTTTTATATGAATCTGAATAAAACATCAAAAGATATACAAATAAAATAAGTGTGCTTGCAATAATATTTATCCAAAGGTGCGACAGCGTAAACTCATTTGTCGCAAAGATCATAAATGCGAAAAAAACCATCACAAGCTGAACTTCAAAACCCTTAAGTATCAGTTTTTTCATTAAATCAACCCTTCCGCAAAAAATTAAGCATAATATATTTTACCACAAATCTTTTTAAAAGTAAACAGTTGACTTTATAATTTAAATGTTATATTATATATTATACAGTAATATAGCAAAAGGGGACAAAAATGAAAACTTGTTGTTTTACAGGACACAGAACAATTCCGAAGGCAGACGAAGAAAAGCTGAAAAACGACCTTTACAGCACCGTTTTCCGGCTAATTTCGGAGGGCTATGATGAATTTATTTGCGGCGGCGCAAGAGGTTTTGACACACTTTGCGGAATTTTCGTATTGGCGGCAAAAAACAAGTATCCCCACATTAAACTAAGGCTTATAATCCCGTGTGCGGATCAGGATAATAACTGGAACGAACATGATAAGCTGTTGTATCGCTACCTTCTTGAAAGAGCAGATTCAAAGGAAATATTGCACGAGGTTTATATCAGGGGATGTATGCATGAGCGGAACCGCAAAATGGTCGATGCGTCATCGGTTTGCATCGCATACCTCAAAAAGGATTTCGGCGGCACAAAGTTCACCGTCGATTACGCAAGGAAGAAGAAAATTAAAGTAATTCTGTTATAGAATTATATCAAACTTGGCTAAATACAATGATAATTTGCATCGGAGGAAATCTTATGATAGACATATTTTTGTACTCATTTAACGCCATTGTTCCGATTTTGGGCATAATACTTCTGGGATATATTCTTAAAAGAACGGATTTCTTAAGTGACGATTTTTTAAATGTCGGCAACCGTCTTATGTTCAGGGTTTGTCTTCCATGTATGCTTTATTATAACATATACTCCATAGAATCCTTTTCGGTTATCAATCCGGAGGTTATCTGGTACTCGATAATTTCTGTTTTCGTTCTGTTTTTTATAGGCTGGCTGTCGGCAAAGCTCGTATCCGACCCAAAGCAAAAGGGCGTTGTGCATCAGTGTGCGTTCAGGTCAAATTATGCAATAATAGGTATTGTTCTTGCCTCCTCGTTGGGAGATGAAGCATCGGTTGCGGTTGCAAGCATTCTTTCGGCTGTTGCAATAAGTCTTTTCAATGTGCTCGCCGTTATAAGCCTTACAATGTACGAAGGCGGAGGTAAAACAGATTTCAAAAAAATAATTATAAGAACCTTGAAAAATCCGCTTATAATAAGTATTTTTATGGGAGTTGCAACAATTGGTTTAAGAAATTTCGTGCCTTTTTCAATAAAAAACGATTTACCTGCGGTTTATTCGATTATTTCAAGTCTTGCAAAAATGGCTTCTCCCCTTGCGCTGATAGTTCTCGGCGGAAAATTCACATTTTCGGCAAGCCGAAAGTTGGCAAAACAAATTACTCTTGCAACGAGTATAAGGATTATAATTGCTCCGCTTTTAGGACTGTGCGGAGCGATAATTCTGACAAAAATGGGGGTTTTACATTTTACAAAGACTGAATTTCCCGCACTCATCGCACTTTTCGGTACGCCTGTTGCGGTGTCAAGCACGGTTATGGCAAGCGAAATGGGCTCTGATGAAATACTTGCAGGTCAGCTTGTGGTCTGGACAAGCATATTATCAATTTTCACCCTGTTTGTTACCGTTTCCGCTCTGAGGTTTCTCGGTTATCTTTAATCTGATTCATCAGCTCGCATACAGCATCCGAAAGACCGCCGACGCAATCAATCAGACCGCATTTTACGGCTTCATCACCGAAAAGCACGGTACCCACATCGTTTGCTATCTCATCGGTTTTAAGCATCAAGCTTCTGAAATTTTGTTCGGAAATACCCGAATTTCTGCATACAAAGGAAACCACCCTTGCCTGCATTCTGTCGAAATACTCAAATGTCTGGGAAACGCCTATTACAACGCCGCTCATTCTTATAGGGTGAACGGTCATGGTGGCGGACGGAACAATGAACGATTTTTTTGCGGAAACCGCAAGAGGCACACCAATGCTGTGCCCGCCGCCCAATACCAAAGATACCGTAGGAGTTTTCATTGAACTGATCATTTCGGCTATCGCAAGTCCGGCTTCCACATCACCGCCCACGGTATTTAAGATAATAAGCAAACCTTCGGTATCCTCGTCCTGCTCTATTTCAACAAGCTTGGGAATTACGTGCTCGTACTTTGTACTTTTATTCTGAGACGGAAGCACCATGTGTCCCTCAATCTGTCCTATAATGTTTAAGCATTGTATGTTGCCGAGCTTGGTTTTGGCAACGGTGGTTCCGTATTCCTTTATTGAATCATCTTTTTCAGGCATAATATACTCTCCTTTGAGTCTATTATGAGCAAATTTCAAAAAAATATTATTTAACGAAACTTTTTATGTGTATCAAAAGTATTATATATGAGAGGAGGCTGAAGTGATGATTGATTTGGAGCAAAAGCATCGCCTCACGGAAAAGTATTTTAATACCGTTTACAGGCTTGCGCTGTCTCAAACCAAGGATCAACACACAGCAGAGGATGTAACACAGGATGTTTTTTTGCGTTTTATTCGCACAGACAAAGATTTTGAAAGCGAAGAACACGTAAAAGCATGGCTTCTTAAGGTTACGGTCAACCGCTGCAAAAGCTGGTTTTCTGCGTTTTCGTTCAAGAAAACAGTCCCTCTCACAGAAGAAATCCGCTTCGACCCACCCGAGTACAGCGACATTTGGTCAGCCGTTGCAAAGCTTCCTCTCAAATATAAGACGGTTGTGCATCTGTTCTACTATGAGGATATGTCGATAAAGCAGATTTCCGAATGCTTATCTCTTAACGAGGCTACGGTTAAAACTCAGCTTAAGCGTGGCAGAGAATTACTTAAAGATTTATTGAAAGGATGGGATGATATTGAATTTTAGAGAAATATACAAGGCGGCAAACAACCAAATTCAAGCTCCATCCGAAGCCTTGGAAAGAGTTCTCGGGCAAACAAAACCGGCTCCGAAACGGATTAATTTCAAAATTATGAGCTTTTGCGCAGCTGTTGCGGCGGCAGTAGTTATAATGGTTTCCACCGTTTATTTTACTGCTCCGAAGGATGTATCCGAGCCCGTAAAGCTCATGCAGGCAAATCCCAAAACCGAATTGCCCGAAAATGAGGCTTCGCCGTATTCTTTGCAAAAGGAAGCTTCATCGCAAGATAAGCTTACGACTGATGAAGGAATTTTGCAAGAAGGAAAAGAAAGCTCACAGGACTATACTGCAAAAAGCGAAATTATAGAGGAAACCCCCGTTTCACAGGATGAAACCCCCGCTTTTAAAGAGGAAATCCCAAGCTCTGAAGAAAAAGAAACCGATTTGCAGAATGAATCCCTCGACCTTCGGCAAACACCTCTTTCCGTGGATGATGAAACTGTCGCAAAAGGCTCGGAAGCACCTGAAATCATAAGCGCGGCTCCGTTTGCAGCTGCCGTTACTCAAAGTGACGACAATGGGATAAAAGCAGTAAGCTACAACGAATACTGTGATATAATCGGTTTTGACATAATAGGAAAAGCTAAGCTTCCCGAAGGGGTAACTCTTATCACTCCGGATGAAGTCTATATTGACGGCAACGAAAACGCACACACCTTTTACACCTCGTCTGATAATACTAAAAGCTGTTATATTTCCGTTGTTTCAAAGACCGAATCTGAAAATACGGTAAATTCATCTGTTTCGGAAGGTGAAAACGAATACTCTGTAGTCGCAGAAACCGACAGCGTTTACATCACGGCAAAAGCATACGGATTTACAAAGGATGAAGCAAATGCATTGGCAGAATCACTTGCAAACTAAAAAGATATAAATACGCAACACATTAATACAATATACCAATTAAGCCTGAAGCGTAGTGCCTCAGGCTCATTTTTTGTTAAAAATAATTGACTTAAGCCCAAAAAAATGCTAAAATAGAATGTAAACTTTCAAAGAGGTATGTATTATGACATTACAGCAAATAAAATATGTTTTGACAATAGCCGAAAAAAGCTCGATGAATAAGGCTGCGGAGGAGCTCTTTATCTCACAGCCCACGCTTACTTCTGCGGTAAAGGACTTGGAAACGGAGCTTGGAATAACCATTTTTAAAAGAAACGCAAGAGGAACCGCCCTCACCCCCTCAGGAGAGGAATTTATAACATATGCCCGTCAGCTGTATCAACAATATGAGCTTTTATCGAGTAAATACAGCGATCCTACGGAAATTAAGCTGAAGTTCGGGGTATCTTCACAGCACTATTCTTTTGCGGTGAAAGCTTTTGTTGAAACGGTTAAGCAATTTGACCTTAAAAAATACGAATTTGCAATGCGCGAGGTTAAAACGCTCGATGTTATTAACGATGTGACAATGCTCAAAAGCGAAATCGGGATTATATACATGAGCGATTTCAACCGGGATATTATACAGAAAATATTGAGAGATAACGGTCTTGAGTTTCACCATCTTATAAACTGCAATGCATATGTGTATCTTTGGAAAAAGCATCCACTTGCAAAAAATTCGTCCATAACCTTCGAGGAGCTTGCGGATTACCCTTGTCTTTCGTTCGAGCAAGGAGAAAAAGGCTCTTTCTACTTTGCGGAGGAAATTCTCAGCACACGGGAATATCCCAGAACAATCAAGGCGGCTGACCGTTCGACAATGCTCAACCTTATGGTGGGACTGAACGGTTACACGCTTTGCTCGGGTATAATTTGTGAGGAGCTTAACGGAAACGATTTCATAGCCGTCCCCTTTGAAACAGAGGATAAAAATTTCTCAATGCAAATCGGTTACATCACTAAAAACGGTTTGCCGCTATCGGAAATAGGAAAAATATATATCCATGAAATGACGGAATATTTAAGCAAAATTAATAAGCATTAATATCTATGAGTTCAGGATATTTAAAAAAGGGCGATGCCTCAATTTTGTGAAAACCCACTTGTTGAGAAACGCCCTTTTTTGATACAGAAAATTATTTATCACACACAAAAGCTTTGGGACTATTTTACTTCATGTCCTCCGTCGCCCAAATCGGAAACATAGAACGATGCGGGATAGCCGATTTTTTCTTCGTATGCCCTGCCGACCTTCTCTATAAACTCGTCAACGGCTGTTTCTCTGACGATGCTGACGGCACAGCCTCCAAAGCCTGCTCCCGTCATCCTCGCTCCTATACAGCCCTCAACCTTAAGTGCCTCCGATACCAATGTATCAAGTTCAATTCCCGTTACCTCATACAAATCACGAAGAGAATTGTGAGAGCCGATCATAAGCCTTCCGAATTCCTTTATATCTCCGTTTTCCAATGCGGTAACCGATTTTAACACCCTGTCATCCTCTGAAACCACATGCTCGGCACGCTTTCTTACAACATCGTTTTTGATTGCATCCTTATGAGCGTTAAACTGCTCCAAAGTGACATCTCCGAGACAATCAATGCCGTCTATTACTTCTTTTAATTCATTGAGAGCCTCCGCACATTCCGCACATCTCTCGTTATATTTCGAGGTGGCAAGGCTTCTTTTTTTATTGGTATTCAAAATTACAATCTTATATCCGTCAAGGGCTACGGGAACAAGCTTATATTCAAGATTTTTACAATTCAGCAATATAGCATGATTTGCCTTGCCGTTTGCGGAGGCAAACTGATCCATAATTCCGCACATAACACCCACATAGTTATGCTCGCTTCTCTGCCCTATCTTTGCAAGATATACCATATCGGGTTCACGCTTAATTCCCTTTGCCTCATCCGCCAGAGTCGAAAGTGCAACCGCTGTTACAATCTGTATTGCGGCGGAAGAAGAAAGTCCGCTGCCGATAGGTACTGTATCGTCATAAAGCATTTCACAGCCCTGAATTTCATATCCGTCCTTCATCAGCTCGCTTGCTACGCCAAGCTGATAATTACCCCACTTAAGGTCCTTATAATCATCAATTCTGTCAATATCTGCGGTAACAATACCGTCAAGATCGGTTGCCGCAAGCTTTATTTTACGGTCGCCCGTCAGCCTTACAACGCACAGAGAACGCAATGTAAGTGCCGCAGGGAAAACATATCCACCGTTGTAGTCTGTATGCTCGCCGATTAAGTTAACACGCCCCGGGGACATAAAAACCCTGATTCCCTCCTCGGTGCCGCCGTAAAGTTCGATAAATCTCTTTATTACTTCTCTTTTCTCCATTGTTATTCTCCTTTTGAAATAAACTTACTGTATGCCGCGCGAAGCTCCTCAGCTATTGTTTCGGGAGCTGTTGTATTGCAGTGAGCCCATGCGCCCGTTTCGCTTGACGCATTAAACTTTTGCTTGTCAGCCGACCTCATCGGCGGGAAAAACTTAACATGAAAATGATAATATTCACACGAATCATCAGTGTTTACTGCATTTTGATACATACACATCATATATGGAAAAGTATAATCAAAAAGCGAATCGAGAGTTCCAGCGGTTTCCTTCAGGATTTTAGCAAAATTATGCTTTTGCCTGTCGGTGAGCTCGGTCACATTTTGTATGTGAGCCTTGCACATGATATATACTCCGTAAGGATACTCGGTAAAATAAGGCAGGAAGGTAACAAAATCCTCATTTTCGATAATAACCCTCTGCCCGTATTTGAGCTCGTCCGAAAGCATATCGCAGAAAAGGCAGCTTCCGTGTTCTTCTTTATACTCCCTTGCAGAGTCAAATTCCAGCTCGAGTCTTTTGGGAATAAAGGGATAGCCGTAAATCTGCCCGTGCGGATGAGGCATTGTTACGCCGACAGCCGCACCGCGGTTTTCAAACATAAATATGTACTTGACATTTTCATCCTTCTGAATTTCCGAAAATCTCTCCTGCCAAAGCGAAACAAGCTTTTCAAGATGTTCAACCGGAAGCTCCGGAACCGTAACGGTATGCTCGGGGCTGTAAAGCACAACCTCGCACTTTCCGAAAGACGGCATGGATTTATAAAAATCGGTAGGTACATCATCGGGAACCGGAGGATTTGAAGAAAGCGCCGGAAAATCGTTATCATACTTTAAAACATCATAGGAATCGGGAACCTTGCCCGAGCCGGGGCAAAAGGGACACCAATCCTTTGGCATCTGCGGTCTTGCCTGACGGTTCGACGCAATCATAACCCAATCTTTTATGAGAGGATTCCACCTAATTTCTGCCATAAAATACATCTCCTAACACAAAATTCATATATTGATTTTACGAAACCTTTTCAAAAGAAAAAGCCCAAAAATAAGAAGCACGGGGAAAATCGTTGCCGCCAAAAGTCCGATTTTAAGGTTTTCATCGAACATTCCGGAAACCACGCCTACAACACCGGGGCCGGAGCTGCATCCCAAGTCGCCTGCCAAAGCAAGCAGAGCAAACATCGAAACTCCGCCTGACGGGATTCTTTTTGCGGCGATACTGTAAGTTCCCGGCCACATTATGCCGACCGAAAATCCGCAGAGAGCGCATCCCAAAAGTGCAATAACGGAGCTTTTTCCGAGAGATGCCAGAAGATAGCTGACAATGCACAAAACAGAGCTTACAGCCATGAACCTTTCTATGCTTACCCTATCGCTTAGCTTTGCATAAAGCACCCTTGAAATACCCATGGTTACAGCAAACATACAGGTACCGAAAACATCTCCCACAGATTTTGAAACATCGAGAGCCGACTCCGCAAATGCGGATGCCCACTGGCTCATAGCAAGCTCAGACGCACCGCTGCACGCCAGAATAAGCAAAAGCACCCAAAAAACGCCTGTTGAAAAAAGCTTTTTATGAGATGCCGATTTCTCACCGCCGTTAAGCGTGTACACGGGGACAAACATGAAAAGAATCGCATTAAAAAAAGGGATAACCGCCCATATGAGCGACATCACATGCCAATTATCCACCCCGAACAGGGCAAAAAATGCAGTTGAGCAAAGTACGGTAAAAGCCTGTCCCCAACAATAAAAGGAATGAAGAATACTCATGGTCGCAGACTTTTTCTCTGTAGGGCAAGCCTCGACAATAGGACTCACCACAACCTCTATAACACCGCCGCCAATCGCATAAACAACCGTCGAAACGCAAAGCCCCCAAAAGCCGAACAAATTCGGTAAAAATGCCATTAACGCCATGCCGAGAGCCGCAAAAAAATGCGCCCCCACAACAGATGCCCTGTACCCTATTTTATCAACGAATTTTGAAGATAAAAAGTCAAGAATAAGCTGTGTACCGAAATTAATCGTAATAAGCAGGGCAATCTTATCCATTGAAATTCCAAGCTTTTCGTGAAAGGTCAAGAAAAGCAAGGGTGCAAAGTTATTTACAACTGCCTGAGTTATATAACCGATATAGCTTGCAAAAATCGTTGCATTGTAGTTGTTTTTCAAAAAATCAAACCCCCACCGAGTTTCGCTGTCTGTGAATTCTTCTTGTACGCTTTAATGTCTTGCAAGCCCAGACACACATTGTAACGGAATAGATAACACCGATTGCCGTAAGTGCGGCAAATATAAACAGATACGGCTCAACAAGATCATAAATCTTAAAAGCGTCCTCATCAAGTATGCACTTTAAAAGATACCCCGAATTAATCGTAAAGAATATGTTTGATACTGCGGATATAACCGTATATGCAATAAAAAGCAACCACTGAGAATAGTCTTTTTTAATCATCTTAAACGAAGCGATCATCAAAATCAGAATCGAAAGCAGTTTTGTAATCGAAAACAAATAGTCCTCAAGAATCATTTTATTTGTAAAGAAAACAAAGATATACATTGCCAAAGAAACCGCACCGAAAAGGAGCTGTATCCAGTTTACGGTGATAAACCATTTTTCGGAACGGCTGATATTCAGAGGATCCTGCGCCGCCGAAAAGGCAATGCAAAAAAATGCAGAAACGAGCGCAAGCACCAAGCTTGCCACAATGCCTATTCCATAGCCTCCCGAATATCCCAAAAATTTAACAAGGCTGCCGGCAATCATCAAAACAATCCATAACAAAATGCACGCACACGAAAAAACAAGCTCAATCATGCCGATAATGCTGTATCTTGTATGAATATTCAGTTTTTTCATATACAAAACAACAATAGAAGCTATGTGCGGAATTATAAAGAATAACGCAACAAAAGGAATTGCGGAAATTTTCAAATTTCCGATTGAAGCAAAGCCGAAGGACAGCCCAAGCACGGAAATCGAAGAATAGCTTTCCTTTGCAATCCTGAAGTACGGCAATGCTATGCACAAAACCGAAAGCACAAGGCTGATTGTAATAAGCACCTTCTGAACAATATATCTCGAAGCTCGTTTTATTTTTTCATTTACCGGAGTTCCACACTCGGGGCAGAATGCCGAAACGCCTTCTGTAAGCGGACAACCGCATTTTTTACATTCCATTGAAACCTCTCCCAATAATTGTTAATAAACCGTTATTTTTCATTATAACATGAAATAATGATTTTTTCAAGTGTTTTAACGCAAAAAAAGCGACGGCAGAAGTTTTTCTGCCGTCAAAAAAGCTTTATTTTCTTGTAAACTCGGTTGCCTCGCCCTTAACTACACTCTTTTGGTATGTAAATTCATCATTGATATAGTCTTCTTTCCAGTTCTCCAAGTCCCCGGTAACGCCGGGAATTACCCTTAGTGACTGCCCGAGATTTACGCCGCTTGCTATAAGCTCCTTCTGAATTTCGCGTCTGTCAACCTGTCTTGGTGTTACACCGTTTTTAAGTGCAATGGCGGCAGCTGTTCCTGCGGCTTCGCCCATTGTGAAACAGCAAAGAATGAGCCTTGCTCCGGACTGTGCGTAAACATCTGAGGAAAGATTTCTTCCTGCCGCAAGCAGGTTTTCTATTTTTTTGGGAAGAAGGCATCTGTAGGGAATATCATAATAAAGGTTCGGCTCAAATTCCGCAAACTCTGCGGTCTGCCCCTTTGCATTTACAACAGGTGCGCCGTTCGGAGGAGGTGTGGTGGTACCAAAACCGCCGGGATTACTTATTACATACTCAATCTTACCGTTGATTTCAATAGGTGCCCACTTAATATTTCCTGTTTCCTCATAGTTATGAATATCGTAGCCATGATTGGATATTGCTATAACATCGTCGTGCTTATTGCAGAAAGCTATATCCTCTGCCGTCAGCATATATTCTCCAACAATTCTCCTGGATTCTCTTACCCCCAAAAGAGAAGCTGTGGAAGAAAGATAAGAATCTTCAAAGCCGGGAATTCTTTTTTTCATGTAGTCTGCAAGCATATGAGCCTGCTCTCTGCCTTCAAAGTACATTCTTGTAAGGTCGCGACTTTCGATCGGGAAGCATTTTCTCGAATGAACAAGGCAAATGCTGACCTCATCCTTACAGCAATGCTCCGGTCTTCCCGGAATATGGGTAATCCAATTAAGGTGATTATCGCTTTCATAGGGTAGATAACCTGCGGCTAAATCATTGCGGATTGTCTTCACCCAACGGGGATCATTCTTTTTGATGTCGCTGTCCATATACTTATCCCAGTTCACTCCTCCAAGGGTGAATTCCAAGGAGCACGCCTGGCTCATACCGTCCTCAGGTCTGCCGGAAACAGTTTCTGCACCGGCATAATAAGCAAGATCGCTATCTCCCGAAGCGTCAATAAACATATCCGCCATAATGCGTTTTCTGCCCGTCTTTGTTTGAATTACAACGCCCTTAACCGTTACTCCGTCCATAATTGCATCCACAACCTGGGTTGTAAGCAGAACATCTACATTATACTTTTTTATCATTCTGTCGAGCACGAGCTTGTGTTTTTCGGGGTCTGTATTTCTGTGCCAGTGACCGTTAATTTTATCAAGCTCATTCATCATCTCTTTGCTGAGGCCCGAAACAAAATCAAGAGGGATGTTCACAAGTCCCATTGTTGCAAGTCCTCCGAGTGCGCTTGTCGCCTCGCAAATCAGAACCTTGTACCCTCTCTTGCCGACCGCCATAGCAGCCGCTGCGCCCGCAACACCGCCTCCGACAACTACACAGTCATACCTCGATTCTTCCTCAATTACGCCATTGCCCTCAGTAATAATTCTTTCATCGAATTTTATCATCTATGCTCTTCCTTTCTCAGTCACACTTTGTTATTGCCTCGCTTGCGCAGTTGTTAACGCAAATTCCGCAACCCTTACATTTTTCCGGATTTATTTTCGCACCCTCGGCATTCATCGTTATTGCGCCTGTCGGGCAAACAGAAATACATTCCATGCAATAACAACATCCGTTGCTCACCTGATATATTGCCATATTTAGCACCTCCTAAACCATTATATTGCAAAGCATAGGTAAAGTAAATGAATTTTACCAACTAAAATTAGCACAATTTTTACTTGACAATGAATTTACCATATGATAAAATCGGCTTATGGGGGGGTGAATTTATGAACAACTCGGAGAAAATTACGGAGTTTATAAACTCCGTTCAGAGAATAACTGATATCGGGATTTGCTTTTATGATCTGGAAAATTATTTTCACTACAACACACTCGGGATAAAGGACAACAGAGGGCATTATTGCGAGTTTTGCAAATGCATTAGGCTACTTGAAAACGGCAGAGCCGAGTGTGATAAAAGCGACAGATTTGAGGCAATAAATTACGCTGCTGAATACAAAAGACCTTTCTTTTTCAAATGTCATATGGGAATGAGCGAAATTTGCATACCGCTATATTCAAAGGAAATGCTTTTGGGAGTAGTTTTTGTGGGGCAATGCCGCACAGCCGATTCAGACACCGAATTTATCAAAAAAAGAATATCTGACATGGGCGGAGATGATAAATTGTTTTCAAGATTTTTAAAACTGCCCCTTATATCGAAGGAAACCATGCTCGATACAGCAAACATAATATCACGCTTTTTTGACGCAATGCTTATAGGCGGCGTGCAGGAAAATGAAGATTTATTTAAAGATGAAAGCTTGCCCTTGCCTGTTAAAATTTCCGAGTACATAAGCTCAAACTACCGTTACACAATAACAACGAGCAGTATTGCAAAAATGCTGTTTATGAACCCGTCATACATTTCCAGGATTTTTAAAGAACACACCGGTATGACGATTACCGAATACACCAACTCCGTACGCATAGAAAATGCCAAAAATTTGCTCGAAATATCAACAATTTCCATAGGAAGCATTGCTCTCAATACAGGGTTTAACGATGCAAACTATTTTTCAAGGACATTTAAAAAAATAACAGGCATGACGCCCGAAGAATATAGGAAAAAATTTTAAGGGTGCAGTAAAACAATTTCAAAAAATCGTTTTACTGCACCCTCCTACAAATACAATTTACTTATAAAATCCAAAACATAGTTTTTCATTAGTTTTGGAAATACACCATTGGCAAATTTGTATTTTTTAATTATATGCACCTCTGAATCAATTCTACTCGGGCTGTGCTTTGATTTTTTTCAGCCTTACATAACGAACAAGTCCGTTTTCCGTAGAGTATTCGGGTTCGCCCTGTATAAGAGGGAGTGCATATTCTAAAAACTTCTCGTTAAGACCGTCACCGCTTTCGTTTATCCAATCAAGGGGAACGGTTTTTTCGGCGTTTGCTACGGAAGACAAATCAAAAAGCTTTGTTTTACATATATATTTGCCGTCCTCGTACGCTCTTTCAAAGCCAACCATTTTATCGGTTGCACCCAAAACAGCCTCGCGCACAGCCGCAGCACCTGCGGAAAATGCCTCTTCGATATCCGTTTTTGAAGAACAATGACCTGCACATCTTTGAAGAAGCGAAAGTTCAATGCCTCTCACCTTTGCACCTGTAGCCTCTTTAAGCATAGCTGTAAGAAATGCCGCAAGTCCGCCAAGCTGAGAGTGACCGAAGCAATCCTTTGTTTTAGCAAGATCGGCGGCATATTGCACAATATATCGACCGTCCTTGTCCTTTATGCCTTCTGAAACGACAATCAGACATTTATTGGTTTCATCGTAAACTTTTTTAACCTTCTGCAAAAAAGCATCAAGGTCAAATTCAACCTCGGGAAGATAGATTAAATCCGGACCGTGCCCGTCGCTACCTGCAAGTGCGGATGCCGCAGTAAGCCAGCCGGCATTTCTTCCCATTGTTTCGATTACGGTTATTGCTCCCTTTTCGTAAACGGCAGTATCCATAGATATTTCTCTTACGGAGGTTGCTATGTATTTTGCCGCAGAGCCGTAGCCGGGGCAATGGTCTGTAAGGCACAGATCATTGTCGATTGTTTTCGGAATCCCGATAACACGGCAATCGTACCCGTTTTTAAGCATGAACTTTGAAACCTTACTGCAGGTGTCCATTGAATCGTTACCACCGTTATAGAAAAAATAACGGATATTGTATTTCTTGAAAATCTCAAGTATGCGCATATACGAAGAATCGTCCGTACCCGGATCGTCAAGCCTTACACGACAAGAGCCGAGAGCCGACGCAGGCGTATTTTTCATAAACGCAAGCTCGTTTGGATCTTCTTTCCCCAAATCAATAAGGTTATCGTTAAGTATTCCGCTGATCCCGTTAATCGCACCGTACACACTCTTAATTTCCGGAGCGTCAAGAGCCGCCCTTATGGCACCGTATGCGCTTGAGTTGATTGCGGCAGTAGGACCGCCGGATTGCCCAATCACAGCATTGCCGATAAGTTTTACCATAATATTCCTCCTAAACCGCATGGCTGATATACGCCATAAACCACGCCACATAATTATACACAAAAACAAATGCTTTGTCAAGCTTTGCGTTTTTAACGAAACCCCATTTGCGATATATTATTTTTTCATACCGAGCAAACGTTATTTTAATTTGACATATTTTTTACTTTGTGATAAAATAGATATGAGGTGAAGTAGCTTGAAAAGCAAAAACATAAAAGCGCTTAAAGCCGCATTTCCGCACACATTGCCAATTCTTGCAGGCTTTTTGTTTCTCGGAATTTCATACGGTATAATAATGAACATCAACGGTTTCTCATTTTTGTATCCGTTTTTTATGGCGATTGTAATTTTCGGCGGTTCTTTGGAATTTGTTGCAGCATCAATGCTACTTGGTAAATTCGCACCCTTGGAAACCCTCATGATAACGCTTATGATTCAGCTTCGCCATATATTCTACGGCGTTTCAATGCTTGAAAAATATCAAGGCTGCGGTAAATTCAAGCCGTATCTGATTTACGGAATGTGCGACGAAACCTTTTCTATAAACTACACTGCGGATATTCCCGAAGGCGTCGAAAAAGGAAGATTTATGTTTTTCGTAACCCTGCTAAACCAAATCTACTGGGTATCAGGTGCGCTTATAGGCGGAATTGCCGGTTCATACATAAGCTTTAACACAAAAGGGCTCGATTTTGTTATGACCGCAATGTTTGTTGTAATCTTCATTGAGCAGTGGCAAAAGGAAGATTGCAAAATCCCCGGAATAATCGGCGTTGCCGCAACCGCTGTTTGCCTGATTATTTTCGGAAGCACTTCATTTATGCTGCCTTCGCTTGCATCAATACTTTTATTGCTGACCGCTTTTAAAAAACCCATAGAGAGGCGGTGCATAAAATGACGCTTTGGCAAAAAATAATCACAATTTCAATCTGCGCGGCAGGGACAATGCTTACAAGATTTCTTCCGTTCATGTTGTTTTCGGAAAAACGCCCGATTCCGAAATTCATAAGGTACTTGGGTTCAACGCTTCCTTTAGCGATATTCGGTTTTTTGGTAGTTTACTGCCTGAAAGAAGTAAGTATTCTCGGCGGTTCGCACGGAATACCCGAGGCTGTCGCCATACTGATTACATCCGCTCTTCATTTTTGGAAGAAAAATATGCTTCTTTCAATTTTCGGCGGTAGCGTTTGTTATATGCTTCTTGTGCAATTTGTGTTTTAAAAAAGATGCTTTCCACCGTATGTGAAAAGCATCTTTTTAATTATTTAGTGCTGAGATATTCATTAATCTGATCAATTAATTCATCGACATCCGCTCCGTGAACAGCACACGCCTGCTCTATGGATTCTCCGCTTGCCGAAGGGCAGCCGAGGCAATGCATTCCGATTGCAAAAAAGAACTCTGCCGTACCCGGGTCAAGCTTAAGAACATCTGCAATAATCATATCTTTTGTGACCTTTGTCATCTTAAATAACCTCCTTTTGCAAAGTTTAAGTAAATTAATATAAGCATCAAGATTATTATAGTATAAATGCTGACAAATGTCAATAGCGAATTACCATAATTCTATAAACCTTTCGGCAATCCTTGCCGCATTGTTTGCGGCTTTGGCGGAAAATGTTACATAATCCGTTTCTGCCCCTTCACCGTCTGAAATCGTCCTTAAAATTCCGCAGGGAACTTTGTTTACAAAGCAAACTTGATTTATGCTTCCGCCCTCCATTTCGCAAGCGGAGGCATTAAAGACATCGGAAATTCTTTTCTTGTCGGCAGCATCGGATACGAACTTATCACCCGTTGCAATTATTCCCGAAACAGCATTTATGCCCATGGATGCCGCGGCACTTTCAAGTACCGCACGCACCCTTTCATCGCAATCGAAATAAACCTTGTTTATACCGGAAATCAATCCGACAGGGTCGCCAAGTGCCGATGTGTCCATATCGTGCTGACAGGTTTTTTCCGCCACAACAACATCAAAAACCTTCAGTTCGCAGCTTACAGCACCTGCAACGCCCGAATTTACGATAACATCCGGATGATAAAAATTAATCATCGTTTGTGCACAGATTGCCGCAAAAACCTTGCCTATTCCGCACATTGCCACAACAACATCCTTGCCGCCGACTTGTCCTTTGCAAAATTCAACGCCGCCGTGCACCTCGGTTTTTCTCTCTTGAAGCAAATTTTTAAGATAATCAACCTCAACAGCCATTGCACCGATAATACCTATCATTTTTGTACCTCACTGTCATTTTTGCGGATATCCACTCTCTTGATTTTACCGCTGATTGTTTTCGGAAGCTCATCGACAAACTCAACAATTCTCGGATATTTATAAGGAGCGGTATGCACCTTGACATAGTTCTGAATTTCTTTTTTAAGCTCGTCCGAACCCGTTGTTCCCTTTGTTAAAACTATCGTTGCCTTTACAACCTGACCGCGAATAGGATCCGGTGCGGCGGTAACGGCACATTCCAAGATATACGGAAGCTCCATGATTACGCTTTCGATTTCAAACGGCCCGATTCTGTAGCCGCTTGACTTAATAAGGTCGTCAACACGGCCCACATACCAAAAATAGCCGTCCTCGTCACGCCAAGCGGTATCGCCCGTATGGAAAAGACCGTCATGCCATGATTTTTCAGTATTTTCGGGATCATTATAATATCCGAGGAAAAGACCGTAGGGTACTTTTTTATCGGTTCTTATTACGATTTCTCCCGTTTCGCCCGGCTGTACGGGGTTACCTTCGGGGTCAACAATATCAACATCGTAAAGAGGACTTGGCTTGCCCATGGACCCCGGTTTTGGCGTATCACCGATTTGGTTACAAATAACAAGGGTTGTTTCCGTCTGACCAAAGCCTTCCATTATGTCAAGGCCAGTAGCCTTTTTCCACTGGTAGAATACCTCGGGGTTCAATGCTTCGCCCGCAGTATTTGAATATACAAGGGATGAAAGGTCATACTTTGAAAGATCCTCTTTTATAAAGAATCTGTACATTGTGGGCGGTGCGCAGAAGGTTGTTATATTGTACTTTTTGAAAAGCGGCAGAATGTCATCTGCATTGAACTTATCAAAATCATAAGTAAATATTGCGCCCTCGCACAGCCACTGACCGTAAAGCTTACCCCAAAGAGCCTTGCCCCAGCCGGTTTCCGAAATTGTAAAATGAATACCGTCCGGAAGGACATTATGCCAATATTTAGCCGTAATAAAATGCCCGAGCGCATAGGTGTGCGAATGTGTTACTATTTTAGGATAGCCCGTTGTGCCGGAGCTGAAAAACATAAGCGCAGGCTCATCGCATAAAAGCTCGGGGCGTTCAAATTCGTCCGAAAATTCTTTAAACTCGGTATCAAAATCGTTCCAGCCCTCACGCTTGCCGCCAACCAATATTTTGTTTTTAAGCCCTTTGTATTCGTTTTCCGCAAGCTCAACCTGATGTGCAACATCGCCGTCTGCGGTACAAACAATAGATGATACGCCGGCTCTTTCAAATCTGTAGGTAAAATCATGCTCAACCAGAAGATTTGTTGCGGGGATTCCGATTGCGCCCATTTTGTGAAGGGCAACAAACGCAAACCAGAACTGATAATGCCTTTTAAGAACAAGCATTACTCTATCGCCTTTTTTTATTCCGAGAGAAGCGAAATAATTTGCAGCCATATTTGTATATTTTTTCATGTCCGAGAAAGTAAATCTTCTTTCCGTTTTATGCTTGTCAAGATGAAGCATTGCAAGCTTGTCCGGTGACTTTTCAGCCAAAGCGTCAACAACATCAAAGCCGAAGTTGAAATCGGGCTTATTGATAAATTCGATATTCGTAATTCCGCCGTCTTCTCTTTCCTCAACCTTGATAAAATTCTGCCAAATAGGATGATTGTCCGATTTAACAGTTGCCTTTTCCGGTTCTGGCTTTTGAGCCTGTGCTCCAGAATACTCAAGTGCATTTCCTTCGGAATCGAGCACAACCGCCAAAAATTCGCAGTCCGCACCGTTTGCGGCAACCATGCCGTGAGGTGTTGAGCTGTTATAATAAATGAAGTCACCCTCATTTAATGTTTCGATGTTTTCGCCTATCTGAACCTTCAGCTGACCTTTTAATATATAGTCAAACTCCTCGCCGGAATGTGTGGCAAGTTGAATGGGATTTGCCTCCGCTTCTGCATTGAAGGGAACAGTTACATAAAAGGGCTCTGCAATTCTGCCCTTGAAATTTGACGCAAGATGATTGTATTTAAACCCGTTTCTTCTTGCAATAGGCATACCCTTTCCGCCGCGAACTATGGAATAGCTTGAAAGCTTTGCGTTGTCGCCCGTCATAAGCTCTGTAATGTCCACTCCGAAAGCCTTGGCACACTTATGCAAAAATGTAAACGGAAAGTCCACCGTACCGGATTCAAGCTCAGCGTATTCCTCTGCCGAAAAGCCCGTAATCTCAGCCATATCCTGAACCGATTTACCGGCAATTTCTCTTAGCTCCGCAATTCTCTGCGCAGTAAGCCTCAACTGATTGTCCATAAAAAATCCTCCATCCATTTTATTAATCATTTGCAGTAATAAAAAAACGTCCCTGTATATATACAGGGACGAGTATAAACAAAACCCGCGGTACCACCCAAATTGATGTAATATCCACTTTAGAAGTCCAACAACTTCATCAGCCTTAACGCGGCACTTCGTAGCTCCCTTAAAAATTCAGCAGCTCCGCTCAGAAGTGATTTGTTTACACCGCCGGATATCCGCTTTCACCAACCGCGGATTCTCTGAAAACCAAGCATTGGCATAAACCGTCTTCATCATTGCGTTTAATATTATAATTATCTTATCATGTTTTTTCGTGTTTGTCAAGCCCTATTTTAAAACTTTTTTAAAAAAGCTTACCGTATCCGCGCCTCCCGGGCGGTTATAGCGTTTTAAAAGATACAGGCATTCCTTGTCTTTTGTGATATAATTCATGCCCTCTGTGCAAGAAAGTGAGGCAATAAAGCCCATCTCACGAATACATCTTTCCGCCTCGCCGCAGTACATCCCGAAAGGATATGTATAGCATTGCTTTTTTATGCCGATACTGTCTAAAATATCCTGACATCTTTTGGTATCGCTCATAAAAATATCCCTGTAATCTTTGACGCTTTCCCATGAATTTTTCATGCTTCCGCTTCTGCGCCTGCTTATTGTATGAAGGTCATACGAATGGTTCTGAACCTCAAACACACCGCTTTCGGAAATCATTTTCACATCATCCCACACAAGGTGAGAATAATTTGCATTTCTCTCACCGGTTTTGGAAAATTCGTCAGAATATGTCCCGATGACCGAAATAACCGCCTTCATATTATACTTTTCAAGAAGCGGCTCGGCGTAAACAAGATTATTGTAATAGCCGTCGTCAAAAGTTATCATAACAGGCTTTTCAGGAAGCTTTTTCCCTTTATATACATACGCTGTCAAATCCGAAAAATTCACCGTTTCAAAGCCGTTATCCTTTAAGAAAATCAAATCCTGCTCAAAGCTTTTCGGGCTTACGACATACTTGCCTATTCTTGCTTCGTCCTTAAGTATACTGTGATACATCACAATCGGAAGCTCAACTCCGTCCTTTTCATCGGCGGACACCGCAACAAAGTATATTCCGAAGCACAAAATAATTAAAACAACACTGATATAATACTTCAATTCACCACCCCGTTTCAGTATATTTACCAAAAGGGATTATATGATTAAAAGTATTTATTCCGATGCATTATTTCTGTCCTGAACAAGATATTTTATAATCTGTCGTCTTGTGACAATGCCCACAAAAATACCCGAATCGTCCGTTACGGGCACAAAATTCTGATTGCAGGCACAATCAAAAAGTTCTTCTATCGAGGCAGTAATCTTAACGGGAAGATTAGCCTTTTTTTCAACAATACTGTCAAGCGGAGCATACTCGGAACTGCCGTTATCAATGACATACCCGAGAAAATCCCCGTCACTTATCGTACGGATATACTTTCCTTCCCTGTCTATCACGGGAATTGCGGAATATCCGTGAAACCGCATTTTCTCAATCCCCTGCCTTACCGTTGAATCGTTATAAAGATAGGCAACATCGTTTTTCGGTATAAGAAAATACGCAATGTTTTTCAATTCTCATCACCTCCAAAATAATTGTACCATATCTCGGAGAAAAAAGCAAGCTATTTTCTAAGCATTCTCATAGAATTAAGTATCGCAAGAACAGCAACGCCCACATCTGCAAAAACAGCTTCCCACATGCTTGCAAGACCTACCGCCACGAGAACCATAATCGCAAGCTTTACGCCGATTGCAAAGAAAATGTTCTGCCAAACAATTTTCAAAGCCTTTCGTGAAATTTTAACCGCTTTTGCAAGAAGCGAGGGATCATCGTTCATAATAACAACATCGCAGGCTTCTATGGCGGCATCGGAACCGAGTGCCCCCATGGCAACTCCGACATCGGCACGGGCAATTACGGGAGCGTCGTTTATGCCGTCCCCCACGAACGCAACCGAATCGTAATTTACTATAAGCTTTTCAAATTCCTCCACCTTACCGTCGGGCAAAAGCTCGGATTTTACAAGGTCAATCCCAACCTCCTCACCGATTTTTTCGGCTGAAGCCTTTGAATCCCCCGTAAGCATTACGGTGAGCTTAATACCGCAATCCTTCAAAAGCCTGATTGCATTTTTTGAGGTTTCCTTAACGGTATCCTTGAGCAAAACCGCACCGAGATAATTATTATCGAGAGCAACATACATTACCGTTCCCTCAAAAGCTTCGGGAACATCAATATTCATTTCATTCATCATCTTTAAATTGCCGCAGGATATGGTTTTGCCGTTAAAGCTGCACTTTACGCCCCTTCCTCCTACCTGGGTAAAATCGGAGCAGGCGGGAATGGTATCGAAAAGCTCAACCACTGCCCTTGAAATGGGATGATTTGAATTTTTCTGCGCAATTGCGGCGGTGAACAGAAGGTCACGGTCGGTTATACCGTTAGGAAAAACCTTGTCAATAGACGGTTTTCCGACAGTAAGCGTACCCGTTTTATCAAAAACCGCACAATCAAGATGCGCAAGCTGCTCGATATAATTTGAACCTTTTATGAGTATTCCGTTCTTTGAGGCACAGCCCAATGCTCCGAAAAATCCGAGAGGAACCGAAATCACCAAAGCACACGGACACGAAACCACAAGGAAAGACAAGCTTCTGTGAAGCCATTCTCCAAAGGATGCCTCAGAGAAAAACGGCGGTATTACCGCAATTATTATGGCTAAAAGCACAACAACCGGAGTATAAACCCTTGCAAAACGGGTGATGAACTTTTCCGTTTCCGCCTTCTTTGACGAAGCATTTTCCACCAAATCAAGTATCTTGGCAACCGTTGAATCCTCAAATGACTTTGTTACCTTAATCTTAAGAATACCGTTGATATTTACAAAACCGCTGATTGCGTCGCTGCCTTCGGAAAGCTCACGATACAAGGATTCGCCTGTTATTGACGAGGTGTCGGCATCTGCCTTTCCCTCGATTACTACGCCGTCAGCCGGAATCCTTTCTCCGGGCTTAACAACCAGAATATCCCCGACATTGACTTCCTCGCAAGCAATATCCTCCGTTTCCTCGCCGACAAGCCTGTGCGCAATATCCGGCTTTATATCCATAAGGTCCTGTATTGATTTTCTCGATTTACCCACGGCAATCGAATTGAACAGCTCTCCCACCTGATAAAAAAGCATAACCGCCATTGCTTCGGTAAATTCAAGCAGGATTAACGCTCCTATTGTGGCAATCGCCATAAGAAAGTTTTCATCAATGACATTCCTTATATTTTTGAAGGCTTTGATTAAAACATCATAGCCTGCAATGATGTACGGAATAAGCATAAACCACTCGAACTTTTCGGATACAAAAAGCTCCAAAACAAGTATGACAGCCGCCAAAACTGCGGAAACAATTATGCGATAAGCAACCTTTTTTTGTTTGGAATTCATTTTACGATCACCCCAGAATTTCACAGTCCGAGTCAACGGACGCAACACAAGCCTTTGCTTCTTTCAGTATTTCTTCAAATCTTTCTTCAACTGCGTCAAGCACCATTTTCTGTGCAAAAAAGTTGATTGAAACAGAATTAACTCCGCTGATTTTGGAAATCTTATCCTCCATTTTTGCCGCACAGTTTGCACAATCAAGATTTTTCATTTTAAATGTCTTTTTCATAATAATCTCCATTCCGCCGCCCTGCTCGGCTAAAGTAATAAATGATTTTCTCTTATCAGCAGGGCAAGGAATGATAAGAGATTATTGCGCCCATGTGCGTTTTCCGAAGGCTTTGCCGAGTAAAAGTTCGCACGGGCATTTCTATTCTTCTATATGCTCAAGTCCTTGGTTCATTATAGATCTAACGTGCCCGTCCGCCAAGGAATAATAAATCGTTTTGCCGTCCCGGCGATATTTAACAAGCTTTGAGTTCTTGAGCACTCTCAGTTGGTGGGACACTGCGCTTTGCGTCATACCGATTATGTTTGAAATATCCTGAACGCACATTTCGCTTTCAAACAAAACATAGAGAATTTTAATTCTCGTACTGTCGCCGAACACCTTATAAAGCTCGGCAAGGTCATACATAATGTCCTCATCGGGCATCGGAATGTCCTTAATATCCTTTTTTACGGTTTCTTCTGTCATAACATCACCTCACAAACAAACATATGAATTATTGTTCATATGTTTTATTATATCACTTCTTTTTTTGTTTGTCAAGGGTTATTTCAAAATAAATTATTGACAAACAAAAGCATAGGTTCTATAATATATTTATAAAATATTATCGAAAATCAGTTTAACATTACAAAGGAAAAACCTATGATTAAAAGCTACGATTTAAACCTGCCGTTATGGGGGCCGTACAACAAAAAATATTTGGGAGCATCGCATATAGCTGACGAAAAGCTCGGTTTGCGGTTTGATGTGTCCTTATTCCCGGGGTTTTACAGGCGAAGTATTATGCTTCCGAAAGACATAATGGATTCGGGCGTAAAAATGCTTGCCTCCTCGCCCGATGTTTCCCATTACATTTACAGATATGAATTGGATTGGAAAGACAAGGTTTACATAGATGCCGACTTTTTGTCTGACAATAATGTTATGACAATCGAGTGCAGCATTGTAAATAATACGGATTTCTGCGAAAGCGTATCGCTTGATGCTTGTATGTCGCTTCACCCGTGTTCCCAAAACCATAGAGAAATTCATGATTACAAGGCAGAAATCTCTGACAATATATGGATTGATGCAACCGATTACTCGGAAATCAACTGTGGATGTGACTTAGCCGTTGACGGACTGTACCTGGGCGAAAAAAGAGAAAGCGGATTTGTACACGGAAATCACTTAAGCAAAGAGTTTTTCGGCTCAAACGGTCATTTTGCAAGGTATAAATTGCCCGAAAAACCATTTAGCGAGGTCGGGATAAGATACCGCGGAGAAGGGAGCTTCAAATTAATACTTGGAGAAAGAGAGCTTTCGGTTACGCTTCCAAAATCCGAAGAGATTAATTACACAGTTATCAAAACCGATAATACAATGTGCGATACAATGGAAATAATTCCGTTGTGTTTATCGGCAGATATTGACGGCTTTGTTTTGGGAAATAACTGCAAGAATGCAAAATTTGTGCCCGCATTTGATAACTTCAGTCCCGATATAACCGAAAACGGCGGCTTAATAACGGTGTCCTTCGGAGATATAAAATATACGGTGGAACCAGTTTGCGATGAATATACGGTTCGTAAAATTGTTGCGGATGACATAGGAATTGTGCTTTCCGAAAAGATTCACGACCATGTAAGCTCAACGCTTTTCGGGAACGGCGAGCACGAAACCGCCGACATTTTTGTAAGACCGATTTTCATTCCTCCGAATTCAAAAAAGTGTGTAAAGTTTAAAATCACCGCTCAAAAGAAGTGTGAATTTGAGGCAAATCACGAAATTTATTCTCCTGAATTTAATGCAGAAGGTGAAAAATATTCGTTTTCGCAAAAAACAATGTCTGCGGTAACGCTTACAAATGTTGTGTGGCCGATATATTCGAGAAAAGGCTTTATTAAGCACAACACTCCCGGAAGAAATTGGGACAGTCTCTACACATGGGATTCGGGGTTTATAGGGCTTGGACTGTCAACTATCGACATAGGAAGGGCGAAGGATTGTCTAAACGCCTACCTTACGCCCGAAAGCGATATTCATTCTCCCTGCATTTTTCACGGCACTCCACTTCCGACACAGATTTTACTGTTTGCGGAAATTTTCGCAAAGACGGGCGATATGAAGTTTTTGAAAAAGTTTTATCCCCTTATTAAGCATCAGTACGATTTCTTTTCAAACATAAAAAACAGCAATGACATCGGTATTTTCAGTTTGTGGCATATATTCTATAATTCGGGAGGATGGGACGATTATCCGCCCCAAAAGTATGTTCACGATAACGGTCTTGAAGAAAATGTAAAGCCTGTTATCAACACCGCATTTACCGTTCTGTGCGCAAAAATTTTGAAAAATCACGCGCGCCTTCTCGGAAAAGACCAAACACAATTTGACAGGGATATTGACCTTTTTTCAAACGCTTTGGAAAAGTATGCCTGGGATGAAGATTCGGGATATTACGGATATGTTGATACAAACAAAAATCACGAAATACTTAAAAACATGGGCGTAAATGCCGATATGGGGCTTGACGGAGCATATCCTTTCATAGCCGATATTCCCGATAAAAGGCGCTCCGAAAGAATTATTTCCAACATAAAAAACGGATTGATGACAAAAATAGGTCTTGGAGCGGTTGATACCCGTGCACCGTACTACTCCGAAAGCGGATACTGGAACGGCTCTGTTTGGATGCCTCATCAATGGATTGTCTGGAAGGCCCTTTTGGATAAAAATGAGCTTTCGCTCGCAAACAAAATTGCATTCACGGCACTGGAACTGTGGAAAAACGAAACCGACCATACATATAACTGCTATGAGCATTTTATGGTTAAAAACGGCAGAGGCGCAGGCTTTCATCAGTTTTCGGGGCTTTCAACACCGGTGCTTTTATGGGGCGAGGCTTATTTTAAACCCTACAGCACAACAAGCGGCTTTTTATCGCTGATAACAGATAAAAAAGTCAGCGAAAACCGCTTATCGTTTTGCTTTAACGGAAAGGGTACGGTAATAGTATGTATGCCGGAGGAAAAAGATTATTCCTTTATAACAACGGGCAAGGTTTCTTCCGTCAACAAAGGAGCATACGCCATACAATTCGATAAAGAAACAGAAGAAAATATCATAATTGAAGCGAAAGGAACAATACAATGAAGAAAAGGTTTATAACATTTGCACTTGCACTTTCGATAATTTTCAGCTTCTCGACAGTTTCGGCAAAGTATTATGTTGAAGATAACAAGGGCGGAGAATCGGCGGAAGAAATTTTTGCATATTCTGTAGATACCGATAAAATGATTGCCGATTTGCAAAACGCGCTTTCCCTTGTAAAAAACGGCGAAGATGCCGAAAAGATTTTTGCGATATTGGATGAAAACGGGGATTTTACAGCTTTTTCCACAATTCAGGCAATAGCAAAGCTGAAATCCTCTATTGACAATTCGGAGGAAAACAACGCATATTTGGCTAAAATCGGCAATGATTGTATTGAAATTCCGGATATCTTCAATCAGATAATTACGGCGATGTCGGAGTCTGATAAATACAGAGCCGATTTACTCGATTGGAGCGAAATGACAGAAGACGAATTGCAGGATTATCTCAATGGAATTCCCTCCGAAAAGATGATTGAGCTTTCAAAAGAGGAAAACGCCCTTTTGGAGAAATACCACAACGCTGTAAGCAATGTTCCTCAATCGGAAGGCGAAACGGATTTTTTGCAGTACACCAAAGATCTGGCAAACAAATATGTCGGTGATATATTCGTTAAGCTTGTTGAGGTTCGCACCGAAATTGCCAAAGAGGAAGGCTACGACAGCTATGCCGATTATGCCTATGACCAAATTTACTATAAGGACTACGGAGAGAGTGAAAGAGAAGCGTTTTACAGCAATACAGAAAAATACATCTTGCCCCTTACCGAAAAGATTGCTGCGGCATACAATGCTTCTCTTCTGACTGACTACCAGCCCGATACAAAAACCGAAGATGAAATATTGGCTCAGACAAGAGAATATCTTGAACAAATAAATCCCGAGCTTACAGAAGCCTTTGATTATATGACGGAGCATAAGCTTTTTGACATTGCCGCATCGGACACAAAGGAGGCAATGTCATATACAATAGGTCTTGAAAAATTCGGTGTGCCGTTTTTGTTCATTAATCCCGATGTTTTTCCTCTGCAATCTACGCTTGTGCATGAATACGGCCATTACAACGCAGGATTTCATGACCAATACTTAAAAGAATACACTGATTCTGATTTTAATGATGAATATAAGCCGCAAAACATTGATGTATGCGAAATTCAATCCCAGGGCCTTGAAATTTTGTTCTATGATTATTACGGAAAAATTTACGGCAATCGAAACAAAAGCGAAAAGCTCCTGTCCGTAATAAATATGCTGTCGTCCGTTGAGCAGGCTTCCCTCATGTCGCTGTGGCAAGAAAGAGTTTATGAGGAAGAAACTCTCACTGTGGAAAAATGCAACAAAATCTTTAAAGAAATAGCGGAAAAATATCGTTACGCAAATCTTTGCGATGAGGACGGAGGATATTATTGGGCTTATGTAAATCACAACTTTGAGATGCCAATGTATTATATAAGCTACGGTGTTTCGGCAATGGCGGCGCTTGATCTTATTTCCATGCCGGGAAAAGACAACTCTGCCTCTGTTGACAAGTACATGAGGCTTTCTGCAATGGGAGAACGCAACGGTTTCAAAGAAACGCTTGAAAGCTGCGGATTTGACGATATATTCAGCGAAAGCACCTTCGAGAAAATATCGGAAATGATTCTTGATGCGGCAGGCATAGGCTACGAGGATGTAACGAGCGAGGATTGGTTCTTCCCTTCCGTAATTATCGCAAACGATTACATTGGCAGTGACGATTACGAATTCTTTTCTCCGGACAATGACGCTACTCGACAGGATTTTGTAATTTCCCTCGGAAAACTGCATGATGATATGGTAGGTATTGAAGAATACAAAACTCCTTTTTCGGATATTGATGATAATTATATTTCATGGGCTGCCGAAAATGGCATAGCCGCAGGATTGGACGAAAGCACTTTCGGAGGCGACCTTCCTCTGACGAGAGAACAGGTGCTGTGCTTCATTTTCAGACTGGCAGGCTCTCCCAAAGCCGACGAATCAATAGAATTTACCGATGCAGACGAAATATCATCATGGGCAAGGGATGCGGTTGCCTGGGCTGAAGATGCCGGTATTGTGTCGGGCTACGAGGATAAAACATTAAAACCAAAAGACAATGTGACAAGAGCAGAAGCCGCAACATTTGTTGCAATGCTTCACACAAGTTATTACAGATAACAAAAAACACAAATATTATGAGAATGCGGCAAAACGATTTTTTAAATCATTCTGCCGCATCTTTTTTGCTTTATGCACTGTTTTTATCGGTAAAAAAGTTTCAATTTCAAATATGAAAGCATTTATGAATATCATCAAGATTTCCGACAACAAGAAGTGTTTCGGAAACTCCCAAAACCGTGTCGGCATAAACATTCATGTCCATTTTTCCGTTTCTTTTTATTGCTATAATATTTATCATGTATTTTTTTCGTATATCAATATCGCCTATTGTTTTTCCGATCCAGTTTCCCGGAGTCTTAACTTCAAACAGGGCGTTGTCCTTATCAAGCTCGACATAATCGAATATATTATCCGATGCATACCTGATAGCCGTCCAATTTGCCACCTGCTCTTCCGGATACACAACCTCGTCGGCTCCGTTCCGTTTAAGAAGCTTTGCCTGCATATCCCTTTCCGCCCTTGAAACAACCTTTTTTGCGCCAAGCTCCTTTAGAAAGGATGTGGTTACAAGGGAGCTTTCAAAATCACCGCCTATGGTAACGATGCAAAGGTCAAAATTGTCAATTCCGAGTGATTCCAAAAACTCGGAGTTTGTACTGTCCCCGATCTGAGCATTTGTAACATAAGGCAAAATTGCGTCTACCCGCTTTTCGCATTTATCTATAGCCATTACCTGATGGTCAAGCTCGGAAAGTTTTTTTGCAACATGCCTTCCGAATCTTCCCAAGCCTATAAGTAATACTGATTTCATAAAGATAATCTCCTAACCTACTGTAATTTTTTCGAGGGGTTTTTTTGAAATGTTCAGCCCCTTATTTGAAATGGCGGCAAAAATAACCGTCAATCCGCCAACCCGACCGAAAAACATAAGAATAATTAGTATCGCTCTTGACAATCCGCAAAGAGTACCCGTAATGCCTAAGGAAAGCCCAACCGTACCGATCGCCGAAGCTGTTTCAAAAAGGCAGGTCATAAGAGGCAAGCCCTCAATATTGCTTATGATTACTCCTCCGGTAATAAAGAGAGTAAGATACATCAAAAGTATGGCTACGGTGTTTCTTATCGTCAAGTCGGCAACCCTGCGGTCAAAGCACTCAACATCGTCTTTTTTGAAAAAAACGGAAATTGTCGTAAACAAAAGCACGGCAACAGTTGTCGTTTTCATGCCGCCTGCGGTTGAACCGGGCGAGCCGCCTATCAGCATAAGAATTATTGTCACCAACAATCCCGTAGGGCTGAGCTTATTTAAATCAGCTGTATTAAACCCGGCGGTTCTCGGCGTTACAGCCTGAAAAAGTGCCGAAAAGAACCTATCCTTGCCCGAAATATGCGAAAACTCGGAAAAGTAAAAGTATATTGCGGGAAGGATTATAAGAACCGCAGAAGTTAACAAAACAACCTTTGTTTGCATTCTGTACCTTTTCCAATGGTATTTATTGTTGCGAATATCATCCCATACCAAAAATCCTATTCCGCCTATGATGATAAGGAGCATTATAACAATATTAATAAGAGTATCGGACGAATAAGCCGTCAGCGATGAAAACGGTTCTCTGATTCCCATTAAATCAAATCCGGCGTTACAGAATGCGGAAATCGAATGAAATGCAGACATCCAAATTCCTCTTAAGCCAAATTCCTTAACAAAAACCGGAGACAACAAAACCGCACCTATTAATTCTATCACAAATGTGGTTTTAATGATAAAGCCCGTAAGTCTTATTATTCCTCCGACATGGTGTGCGGAAATAGCTTCCTGCATTGTGCTTCTTTGCATAAGTCCTATTTTTTTGCCGGAAATCATAATGGCGGAAACTGCAATCGTAACAATACCCAGTCCGCCTATTTGAATCATTCCGAGAATTACCGCCTGACCGAATAACGACCAGTAGGTTGCGGTATCATGCACTGCAAGCCCCGTCACGCAGACAGCGGATGTTGCCGTAAAAACAGCGTCGGAAAACGAAGTCCACCTGCCGCTTGCGGAGGAAATCGGAAGCATAAGAAGCAAAGCTCCGGTCAGAATTGCAACAGAAAAACCCAAAATAATTACATGAGAAGAATTTAAGCGCCTTTTACGAATCGAACCCATTATACAGCCTCTTTTATTATAAATTCACTTTATCAAGATAAGCTCTCAAAGCATCGAAAGCTCGCCTTCTGTGAGAAATACTGTTTTTCTCTTCCTCCGAGATTTCGGCAAAGGTTTTGCCGAAATCCTCATAATAGAAAACAGGGTCATAGCCAAAGCCGTTGCTGCCTCGCTTTTCCCTAAGAATAGTACCCTTACATTCGCCCAAAGCAACAAAGCTCGTTTCGTCAGGGAAGCAAACTGCCGCAGCAGAAACAAATTTTGCGCTTCGGTTTTCTTCGTTTTGAAGGAGCGATAAAAGCTTAACGATGTTTTCCTCGTCGTTATGCCCCTCTCCTGCAAAGCGTGCCGAATAAACCCCGGGTGCACCGCCGAGAGCGTCTACGCAAAGCCCGGAATCATCCGCTATTGTAATCATACCCGTTTGCCTGCATATTTCCCTTGCTTTTTTGAGAGCATTTTCCTCAAAGGTCTTCCCGTCCTCCGTAACCTCGTCAAACGAGCCGACATCATCGGGTGTAATAATTTCATAATTGCATAAAATCTCTCGGACTTCTCTGATTTTGTTCTTATTCCTGCTCGAAATCAATATCTTCATATGCTTTTTGCCTGCACTCCCTGAAGCTTAAGCTTGGAGATAACAGAATCAATAACCTCCATTGCCTCATCCTTGGTAAGAGTTCTTTCCGGATGCGAGAACACAATTCTGACGGTTATTGCCTTATCCTCGCCTTTCCCGTAGGTATCAACAACACGCACACTCTTTATAAGACTGCAATTTTCGCTTTCGATAGCTTTGCCTATCGGAGCAAATACGGGAGATACAAAGGTAACATCAATTTCCATTTCCGGATACTTTGAAGGCTCATCATAAACAATTCCGGCATTGGAAATCTTGGCAAATTCGGTTACATCAATCTCTGCATAAACGATAACCGCTTTTTTATCTATTTTCTTTGCAACCGTCGGGTAAATAATTCCCATTTCACCAAGACACACACCGTCGCAAATTATTTTGTTGAGGTTTTTGAGATGCTGATATGCTTTCTGTGCCGCTGTCTTTTCAAACGCAAGCGGCATATGCTTAATATCGTCCGCAATAACCGAAAGTGCATCACGAAGTCCGAGATAAAGCTCATCGTATGTCTTTGTTTTACTGTAAAGGGTAACGGCAAGCTTTTTGCGTTCGTCACAAAGACCGTCTGCCTTTAAGCCTTCTACAACTCTGCCTATTTCAAAAACAGCGTAATCTGTCGAAAAACTCGTATTGTACTTAACCTGGCAAAGCTGTGTCGGGATAATTGAACGCCTAATTGTTTCGATATTCGGATTTGTGGCGTTTATTAGTTTAATATTGTCTTCAACCTCAATACCAAGCTCCTTATACTCGTCATAGTATGCCCAAATATAAGAATGAAGCTCATGCATCGAAAAGCGCTTAACCAGAATGTCCTTAATCTTGTCCTCCACGGTTTTTTCCTCAGCTTCTCTTACCGGATAAAGCGGAGCCTCGGCGGTATTGACATCAAAATTGTCATATCCGTAAATTCTTGTGATTTCCTCGATTATGTCCGCCTTGATTGTAACATCCTTGGTAGCTCTGTGGGAGGGAACATCTACGGTAAACTTATCACCGCAAAGCTCTACGCCGAAACCGAGGGATTTTAAGGTTTTAACAATGGTTTCGTTGTCAATATCAATGCCCGTATAGCGGTCAACAAAGCTCTTGTCGAACTCAAGCTTAACCTTTTCAAAATGATGGGCGTACTCGTCAGTGAGCCTCGATACAACCTCGGCATCGGGATCGGCATCCTTCATGAGCTTAATAAATCTGCCGATTGCAGGAACCGTCATCTCGGGGTCAAGGGATTTTTCGTATCTCATCGAAGCGTCCGTACGGTGTGAAAGCCTAACCGTTGACTTTCTTATAGAAGCCGCATCAAATGTCGCGGATTCCAAAGTAAGACGGGTAGTATCCTCCACGATTTCGGAATCAAGGCCGCCCATAATGCCTGCAATTCCGACGGGAATGTTGTCATTGCAAATCATAAGGGTGTTTTCATCAATATTCCTCTCGACTCCGTCCAAGGTTTTGAATTTGAATTTCTCATTAAAACGCTTAATTCTTATCTTTTCAATCTTTCTTGAGTCAAAGGCGTGCATGGGCTGTCCCATTTCAAGCATGATGTAGTTTGTAAGGTCAGCCAAGAAATTGATTGCTCTCATTCCGCAATAATACAGCCTTATTCTCATGTTTACGGGGCTGACGCTTCTTTTGATATTATCAACCTGCATACAGGAATAACGGTAGCAAAGCGGATCCTCTATCTTCATATCAACTTCCGGAAGCTTATCATACAAAGAAAGCTCGGCGGTATCAAGAGGCTTAAGAGGTCTTCCCGAAAGTGCCGCAAATTCACGGGCAATACCGTAATGCCCCCATAAATCGGGACGGTTTGTAAGAGATTTATTGTCAACCTCAAAAACTATATCCTCAATCTGATAAACCTCCTTAAGGTCGGTTCCCAAAGGAATATCATCAGTAATATCCATAATTCCGCTGTGGTCATCGCTTATTCCGATTTCATTTTCCGAGCAGCACATACCATATGAAGTATAGCCTGCCAAATCACGGGGCGAAATTGTGATTTCTCCGATTTTCGCACCGACTTTTGCAAAAGCCGTAACCATTCCTACCCTAACATTCGGTGCTCCGCAAACAACATCGGTAAGCTCTGAGCTTCCGGTATCAACCTTCAAAAGATGAAGCTTTTTTGAATCGGGATGATTTTCTACGCTGACAATCTTAGCCGCAACTATACCCGAAACATCGCTTCCTTTGAAGAAAATCTCATTTTCAACCTCTGCGGTCGAAAGAGAAAACTGATTAATAAGCTTTAGTTTATCAAGTCCCGACAAGTCAACAAAGTCGGAAATCCAATTCATAGACAAAAACATATTCTATCCCTCCTATTCATCATCGGTAAACTGGCAAAGGCTTTTTAAGCTGCCGCTGTTCAAATCACGAATATCCTTTATGCCGTACTTCATCATCGCAAGTCTTGTAAGACCAAGTCCGAACGCAAAGCCCGTGTATTTTTCAGGGTCAATTCCCCCCGCCTTAAGAACCTCCGGATGAATCATACCGCACGGACAAAGCTCAAGCCAACCGCTGTGCTTACACGAAGGACAGCCTTCTCCGCCGCAAATAAGGCAGCTTATATCAAGCTCAAATCCCGGCTCGACAAACGGGAAAAATCCCGGACGAAGCCTTACCTTAATGTCCTTTCTGAAAACCTCGGAAAGCATGGTTTTCATAAAGAAGATAAGGTTTGAAATAGAAATATTCTTATCAACCATAACGCCTTCCATCTGGAAAAATGTATTCTCATGGCAAGCGTCCGTAGCCTCGTTTCTGAAGCATCTTCCGGGGAAAATCGCCTTAATCGGCACACCGTCGTTAATCAGCGCATCCTTATACTTTTTATATATCGCATTCTGTGCCGCAGAGGTCTGGCTCTTTAAAAGCTGACCGTTTTCAAGATAATAAGTGTCCTGCATATCACGGGCAGGATGATCTTTGGGGATGTTGAGCGATTCAAAACATTCATAATCGGTAACAACCTCGCTGTAATCCTCTACGGTAAAGCCCATGGACTTGAATATTCTTTCGCAGTCACGCTGAACCAGGGTAATGGGGTGATAGGAGCCTCTTTCAAGATTTGCCGGAGCCGTAACATCAAGCTCCTCCATACGATTGATTTCTTCTTCAATGGCTATAGCCTTAAGCTCCTCAAATTTTGCCGAAATAAAGCTTGAAGCCTCACCCTTCAGCTTGTTTACAACCTGACCGAAAACCTTCTTTTCTTCAGGTGCAAGAGCCCTCATATCCTTCATAAGAGCCGTAATCTTTCCGTTTTTGCCAAGATATTTTACCTTGACATTTTCAAGCGAAGCAATATCGGTAATGCTGCTCAGTTCATTCAGAAATGCCTGCTTGATTTCCTGTGTCCTGTCTGACATATATATCATCCCTTCAATATTATTCAAAAAATAAAGCCCGTCCCTTATCAAGGGACGAGCATAAATTCAGCCCGCGGTACCACCCAAATTCGGATACAGCTCCGCACTCAAAGCGTTTTGGCGTGAACGCAAATCACCTGCAATTTCTTGCAAATGCTCCGGAGCCGAATTTCGTTTGCCGCCGCGATACGGATGCTTACAGCCAAGGCATCCCCTCTCTGAAATCAAAGGCACTGCAAACTACTTTGGGAAAACCCCACTCCCTCAACACATAAACCTAATTTATTCTACCATATTTTTATTTGTTTGTCAACTGTTTTATTTTTTAGGAAAAGTGGCAAAAATTAAATGTAAACACAAACAAATTAAGGTGGAGATTTTGTATGAATATTGCAGTCATAGGCATGGGCTTTGTCGGGCTTTCAAACGCAGTTATGCTTTCTCAAAAGCATAATGTAACAGCAGTTGACATAATGCAAAAAAAGGTTGATTTGATAAACAAAAGATTGCCGACCGTAAAAGATGAATACATCGAAAAATTCCTTAAAACCAAAAAGCTTAATCTGCGTGCAACATTGGATATGAAAAACGCCGTAAAAGATGCTGATTACATCTTAATATGCACCCCGACCGATTTCAGCCCTGAAATAAATTCGTTTGATGTTTCGGGAATAGAAAGAATTGTTGAAGATGTAATCTCTGTAAATCCAAGTGCAATAACGGTTATCAAGTCAACCGTTCCCGTAGGCTTCACGAAGCGGTTAAGCACCTCACTCAAATGCAAAAGAATAATGTTTTCACCGGAATTTTTGCGTGAAGGCAACGCCCTTTACGATAATCTGTACCCCTCCCGTATAATAGTCGGCTCCGAAAAAAGCATGGCGGCAAAAGCCGATGCTTTTGCGGACATTCTTTCTTCGTGCGCTGAAAAAAAGAGTATTCCGCGGATTATTACGGGAACAAACGAAGCCGAGGCTATCAAGCTTTTTTCAAATGCGTATCTTGCGATGAGGGTATCGTTCTTTAACGAGCTTGACACTTTCTCCGAAGCTAAAGGATTAAATTCAAAATTAATAATAGAAGGCGTTTGCCACGACAAACGAATAGGCACGGAGTATAACAATCCGTCATTCGGCTACGGAGGATATTGCCTTCCAAAAGATACAAAGCAGCTTCTGTCGGACTTTGGCGATATTCCCGAAAGCATTATCGGCGCAACAGTTGAATCCAATATTAAAAGAAAGGATTATATAGCAGGAAAAATCACTTCCCTTGCAAAAAGAATAACGGAAAAAAAGCCGATTGTCGGTATTCATCGGCTTGCTATGAAATCGGGAAGCGATAATTTCAGGCAAAGCGCAATTCTTGACATAATCAATATTATAAAGGAAAAAGGGATAAAAACCGTTATTTTTGAGCCGGGCATAAAGAGTGATTCGTTTTTCGGCTCGCCTGTGATTTCAAGCCTTGAAAGCTTTAAAAAATCCTGCGACATAATAATCGCAAACAGATTCTCTCCAGAGCTTTGTGATGTGAAACACAAGGTTTATACAAGAGATTTATTCTCTGAAAATTAGAATGGAAATCAACCCAAAATTTGTGGGTTGATTTTTTTATTCTTGTATTGTATAATCGAAATTGTGGTTGACATAACACGAATTTCTTAAAAGCAAAACACTGCATAATGCACGCTGCTTTTTAATTTTTTTGAAAAATTAAAAAATTATGTAAACCACTTATCATATTGCGGATTTACGGTAACCGCAAAAAACAAACCGTAAAAATTTATTTATGGGAGGACATTTTGTATGTCAAAGAAGTTTTTATCACTGGTACTGGCATTTGCAATGCTGCTCGGATTGTTCCAATCCGTTTCCGCATTCAATATTGCGGAAGATGTCAAGGGAACAGACCTTGAAACAACTGCGGCAGTTCTCGGTTCGCTCAATATTATGACGGGCGATGCAGACACAGGCAATTTCAGACCTAACGACAGCATCAAGCGTTCGGAGGTTGCAAGAGTTGCGATATCCGAGCTGGGACTTGACTCTGTAGCGGAGGGTTCTGAGGGTTCAAGTAAATTTGCCGATGTACCGCTCAATCACTGGGGTGTTGGTTATATAAATGTAGCGGCTTCAAGATCCCTTGTAGTCGGCGACGACGGCGTTCATTTCAGACCCGATGACCCCATCACAATTCCCGAAGCGGCGGTTATATTCACAAAAATGCTTGGATATGAACCGAAGGCAGACGCTGCAGGAGGTTATCCCACAGGATATATGATCACTGCCGAAAACATCGGACTTTTTGCCGGCGTTTCTCAGACGAGCGGAAACGCAACCCGTTCAACCATTGCAAAAATGGCTGAAAATGCACTTGAAATCAAGATGATGGAGCAGACCGGCTTTGGTTCCAACATTCAGTATGAGGTTACTGACAAAACAATTCTTAAAGATACCTTGAATGTTGAAAAGCTTTTCGGTCAGGTTACAGGAAACAAGTTCACAAGACTGAATGGCACAAGCTCATTAAAGGACAATCAGGTTGAGATCGACGATACAATCTACAAGGATGTTACCGGTCAGGCTACTTCCCTTCTCGGTTATCAGGTAATGTATCTTGTAAAGTCTGTAAACAATTCTTCCCGTGAAAAGGAAGTAATTATGGCTGTTGAAGACACAAACGCCATGAACAAGATTGAAATAGACGGTGAAAATGTTGTATCATTAAGCGGCGAAACTGCCAAAAAGCTTGAATACTGGAGAGATAAGCAAGCTGATTCAAAAACAAAGATTGCAAACATCGCAGAAGATGCAAAGCTCATCTATAACAGCAAGGCGGCAGAATTTGACGCAACTCTTATAAAGCCCGAAAGCGGAACAATAACGGGGGTTATTGAGCTTATAGACAGCAATCGTGATGATGTTTTTGATATTGTAAGCGTAATTCACTATGAAAACTTTGTTGTGGATTCTATTTCGGAAGTAAGTCACAAAATTTATGACAAATACGACAACGGAATTCTGGTTCTTGATCCCGATGACACTGACATTAAATTCTCTCTCACAAAAGACGGGGCTGACATGAATTTCTCCGACCTTAAGGAATGGAATGTTCTTTCCGTTGCAAAGAGCCTTGACGGCTTGGCAATTACAGTTAAGGTTTGCGATAAGGCAGTTGAAGGAACGGTAACGGAAAAATCCCAAAACCACGTTTATATAGACGGCGAAAAATATAAGGTTGCGGAAAATTATACAGACACCATTTCAATAGATGACACAGGCAAATTCTATCTTGACAACTACGGCAGAATTGCAGCGGTAGACGCCACAAAGAGATTTGCAAGCAACTATGCATATCTTTACGATGCATATGAAACAGATGCATCCGGAAGAAAGGTTACCTTTGAATTCTTAACAACAGAAGGAAAGCTTGTATCCGCAAACGGCGCAGATAAGATGACGCTTGACGGCGCAAGCGGAAGGACTGCAAACGAGGTTCTTGCAAGCCTTAAAAACGAGAGCGGCAAGGTAGTTCCTCAGGTAATAACCTATGAGCTTAACGACAGCGGTCTTCTCAAAACGGTTGATTTGGCTGAAGACAAGACAGACGGCGGAATTGACGAAAAGCAGTTTACGCTTAATGTTGATGAGAAAGGCGTTGAATACAAGGCATCCGTAAACAAGCTCGGAAAGTACAATGTTTCCGCTTCCACGCTTATTTTTGACATTCCCGAAGGCTCGTCCGAAAGTGATTATTCCGTTAAAAAGCGCGATATGCTTATAGACGGTTCAAAATATGATGTTAAAATGTATGATGTGACCGACAGCATGACCGCAACAATTATGGTTATCACAAACTCCGCAGGAGTTATCTCCGGCGAAACTCAGATCGCAGTTGTTGACAGCCTTTCAAATGTTATGAATTCCGACAAGGAAAGAGTTGAAAGACTTTACGCATATGTCGGCGGAAAGAGAATAGGCATAAACGGAAAGGGCCTTGATTA
>ERZ827440.441-NODE-441-length-59748-cov-9.663813_pt1 | contig 59748 bp, 56 predicted proteins | sample MGYA00519774_ERZ827440 | MGnify/ENA primary metagenome ERZ827440 (study PRJEB31778, sample SAMEA3449302) | human gut metagenome | biome: human gut; feature: human-associated habitat; material: faeces | place: United Kingdom | collected 2010/2012 ... | reverse complement strand
TCTGACTGAGAGTTTACTCACTTAGCCGCGTGTCCACTATTGCTGGGTAAGATCAATACCCCCATTAAGGAGATTCGCCCTAAAATGCTTAAACAGCATTTAGACCCCATAGAAAAACGAGGTGTCCTTGAAACACTTCGCCGCGTCATATCCCGCCTGAATGAAATTTTCCGCTATGCAGCAACAGAAGAACTCATAGAATTCAATCCGGCTGACAACCTGGGGCAACGGTTCAGCAAGCCAAAAAAACAGAATATGCCAGCATTACCCCCTTCCGAACTCCCCCGCTTCCTGGTTGCTCTAAACAATGCTTCTATCCGTTTAGAAACAAGGCTACTGATTGAGTGGCAACTTCTCACATGGGTTCGCCCTGGTGAAGCTGTTCGCACAAGATGGTCAGATATTGATATAGAAACCAGCATGTGGAACATCCCGGCGGAGTTTATGAAAATGAAGAAGCCTCACAAAGTTCCACTGAGCAAAGAATCTTTGCGAGTCTTGGATTCAATGAAAGCCATCAGCGGGCATAGAGAGTGGGTTTTTCCCAGTATCAAAGCTCCACTCAATCACATGCATGAACAAACAGCTAATGCGGCTATAATCCGTATGGGCTTCGGAGGTGAGCTTGTAGCTCATGGTATGCGATCAATCGCTAGAACGGCGGCTGAGGAGTGTGGCAAGTTTAGAACTGATGTCTTAGAAGCCGCCCTTGCCCACTCGAAAAAAGATGAAATAATTGCAGCCTACAATCGTGCAGAGTATCTCACAGAACGTGTGGTTCTCATGCAATGGTGGAGTGACTATGTTTCGTCTCAAAAATACAAAGTTATTGCCGCATAACTCTTCCATGATGGGTTAACTATCTTGATTTATTTGAAGAATTAATGATCACACCATTAACCTATGTGGACTAAGCATAGCCATTTACAAATGGGTACCTTGAGGCCACATAACGAAAGCTGTCGGTCATATCAGCTAAATAATTCACATCTCTTCTCGATTATCATACACCTCGAAGAACTACCAAATTCGCTCTAATCAATGATAAAACAGTTGAATTCGGTTAAAATTTGATCAATTTTATCCTCTACATTGTATTGAATCATCCATGAGGTTTTGTGCATGGCTAGCGGAAATGAAAAAAATCATAGAGTTAGGGTCGCACAGTACTTGAGGATGTCTACCGACCATCAGCAATATTCTTTACATAATCAGTCTGAATATATCAAAGATTATGCTGAAAAGAACAATATGGAAATCGCTTATACCTACGATGATGCAGGTAAGAGCGGAGTCAGTATCGTAGGCAGGCATTCTTTGCAGCAGTTACTTAGCGATGTAGAACAAAAGAAAATAGATATACAGGCTGTATTATTTTATGATGTGAGCCGTTTTGGTCGTTTTCAAAATAGTGATGAAGCTGCATATTATTCCTTTCTATTTGAAAGAAATGGTGTAGATCTTATATATTGTTCCGAACCTATACCCACTAAAGATTTCCCTTTAGAGTCCTCTGTTATACTGAATATAAAAAGATCAAGTGCTGCATATCACAGCAGGAATCTATCTGAAAAGGTATTTATAGGGCAAGTAAATTTAATAAAGCTTGGTTATCATCAAGGCGGTATGGCTGGTTATGGGCTGAGACGTCTTTTAGTAGACGAAAATGGCATAGCTAAAGAAATATTGAATTTCCGCAAAAGAAAGAGTATTCAAACAGATAGGGTAATATTAATTCCGGGACCAAAAAATGAAATAAAAATTGTAAATAGAATCTATGATCTCTTTATAGATAGTAACGTCCCAGAATTCATTATTGCTGAGAGATTAAATGAACAGAGCATACCTGCAGAAAATGGAACATCATGGACTCGTGCAAAAATACATCAAATTTTGACAAATGAAAAATATATTGGAAACAACATATATAACAAAACCTCATCTAAACTAAAAAGTAAGCTTGTAAAAAACCCCAAACATGAATGGATTAGATGTGACAAGGCATATAAACCAATTATTTCAAAGAAAAAATATAATAAAGCTCAAGAAATAATTCAGCTCCGATCCATTCATTTGACTAATGAAGATCTATTAGAAAAGCTAAAAGAAAAATTAGAATCTAATGGAAAACTATCAGGCTTTATCATTGATGAAGATGATACAGGCCCTTCATCTTCTGTTTATAGAACCCGATTTGGTGGTCTTTTAAGAGCATATACTTTGATTGGTTATAAGCCAGAACATGATTACAGCTATCTCCAAATAAATGAAGCACTAAGATCATTTTACTCAGAGATAATTGAGGATTTTAAGGGCGAAATATTAAAAAGTAACTGTCATATAGACGAGTATAAATATTACCCAATGCTTTACATCAATGATGAGTTTTTAATTTCCGTCCTTGTTACTAAATGCATACATATGAAATCAGGTAAACTTAGATGGAAAGTCCGGTTTGATAACTCACAGAAAGCAGACATAACAATTGTTATACGAATGAATTCACAAAATATTTCACCTCTTGATTTTTATATCATACCAAAGATTGAAAACGAATATAGTAAAATGTGTATGATGGAAACAAACAACATTCGGTTAGATCTCTATAGATTTGATAATCTTGATAAATTTCTACAAATTATTACTCGCATGAAAGTGAGGGAACTATATGCTGCCTGAAAAAAATGAATTCCCAATAATTCAAATTGAGATTGCAAAAATAAAATTTCTTAACCCACGAACAAGAAATAAGGTAGTGCATGAAGAAATAAAGGAAAGCATAAAAAAAAGAGGATTAAGCAAGCCTATAAGCGTAAGAGCTATTGATGAAGACGATTTCAAATATGCTTTAATTTGTGGTCAAGGGAGAATAGAGGCTCTTGTTGCATTAGGTGAAACTATTATTCCAGCAATTATAAGAGATGTATCAGAAGAAGATGCTTACGTTATGAGTTTAGTTGAAAACATTGCAAGGAGAAGACCACGTTCTAATGAGTTATTACAGGTGATTAAAGACATGAAAATCAGAGGACTTTCAGACTCCGAAATAAGTGAGATTACTGGATATTCATCGAACTGGGTGAGCAGTATTAATATGCTTCTTGATAAGGGAGAGCATAAACTTCTCTCAGCAGTCGAACGGGGTAATTTGCCTCTGTATCTCGCAGTGCAATTTGCAAGATGTGAAACTGAGGAAGCACAAGATATTCTTACCGAAGCATATGATAAAAAATTAATAAAAAGTCGGGACATTATAAAGATAAAATACATTCTAAATCAAAGAACAGTTGGGAATAAAGGTGCAAAAGCAGCCGGATTTTATTATCACAAACCATCAAAAAGGATGACTGCAGAGGAGTTGATTGAGCTTTATGAAAATAGTATCGCTGAACATAAATCTGTTTATAACAACTCGAAATTTATAAAAACCAATCTACTAATAATAAATGAGATTTTTAACATCATAATGATGAATAAAAGCTTTCAAAATATACTTGAACAAGAGAATCTTTCAGAACTACCATCTCAGATATTAAACCCAGTAAACAAAGAGGTATCAAAATGATTCAGATACGTTTTGGCAAAAATTTTATTTACCTGGAAACTAATAAGTTAATTCCATCTAAGGAATTATTAGAAAACGTAAAGCGAAGCCATAAATATCATCAAATAGTTACCTCTATCGAAAGCTTGGGTATTATTGAACCAATAATAGTATTCTATGACAAAGATAAAGATGTCACTAAGATACTTGATGGCCATTTAAGGGTTGAGGCTTTAAAAGACTTAGATATAGAAAAAGCTCCATGTATACTTTCGAGCATAGATGATGCTTTCACTCCTAACAAACAAGTGAATCATATAAATGTAGTTGAAGAACATAGAATGATAATTAAGTCTCTGGCAAAAGTATCAATTGAAAAACTTAGTGCTGCTTTGGGCATATCTGTTGATGCCATAAAAGATAAAGCTAATGTGATGAACGGCATAGATCCAAGTGTAATTGCGAAACTTTCTGATAAACCTATACCTAAGGCTACATTTGACGTTTTGAGGAAAATGAAGCCAATTCGTCAAATTGAAGCAGTCGGTACAATGATTAATTTTGATAATTATAGTAAAAAATTTGCAATGAGCATCTTGGATGCAACACCGTCATCGATGATAGTAAATAAAGGGAAAAACACTCCCTATAAAAAGGACATAAAAAAAACCATACTTCGTCTGGAACAAGAAATGGCAACAACTTCGGAAGAAACGAAAAAACTTCAAACCGAGTATGGTTCAGATATGTTGAAATTCGTTATAATCCAGTCATATATTAATAAATTACTTGGCAACTCTAAAGTTCTTCATTGGTTCTTAGAAAACGAGGTTGATTATCTTAATGAGTTAAAAAGAATTTCTAGAATAAATTCTTTGGATGATAAGACTCTTACTGAAAACAGCCAGTCATAGTCATGGTTTTATATAGCCTAAATAAACCAAGAAGTATACTTACACAACGACCTTCACGCCGAAGAAGCTGTCAGATACGCCAGCAACCAAAGCATTGCGTTTAAGAGTCAGTCATTGATACGAAGGGATAACTGCGTATCAGCAGCCGGACATTGAGTCGAATAAAGGCTGGTAGAGAGGGACAGTTCTGTGTCACCGGGAGATTAGTCAGAAACATCAGCGGCAGAACAGATGAACCAGCAATTGGTAGTGTACAGAAAACTCTCCAGTATATAATTATTCAACTTAACACTAAAAAAAATCACATAGTTAATATCATAATTTTTCTTTGGTCTACTTATGCGAGAGATATTGTGGCTTCAACCTGGTATTAGGAGTCGTTTCAGATAAAAGATGTTCTTCGATTCGACTGGACTTGGTAATAGCAATAAGTAATCGTGAATATTGAAGGACGAAAGGCTACTTCAAAACAAAGTAACCTTTCCAATATTCCCATATATGGGACAAGTGGCACATTAACTGCACATAGTGCAGGATACATATGACATAAAACTTTTTATTTATGGCATACATTAAAAATAACTTTTATTTTACGAATGTCAATAGGCTCTTGCTTAATACTTTTAAAATAATTAATTGATTTTTTATTATAGCTTCGCTTGTACAAGCGAAGATCCTATTGTTCTTGAATGAATAATGCCAATTATAAAAGAAGCAAGGGCTAACCCTACGAAGCCGCTGCGCTTGTTTCTTTGGGTTCCCCTTGCTTTTCTTCCCTTCGGTTAGAAAAGAAAATCCAGCCCAGTTTATCAACTATCTACAGTATTCCCACTAAAGAGTAACCGCCACTTTATACTCCGTTTGTGAGCTGAGGCTACTGTAGCATTTTTGGGTTTAAATTTTCTATCATTACCAGTTGTTGTGTCGGGATAAAAATATTTTCTCGCATCCAACCATAAAGATATCAGATTTGCTATCATCATCACTTCACATAATGAAACTTTTTAAGTAGGCCTAAAATACAAGGCCTACTTAATAGCCGGAGATAGTTATTATTTAGATGCTAAAATAGTATTTTTATTGAATTTTTCATCAGCATCTGTAAGCTTTTTCATTATTAAAGCAGGGGCTATATCCTGAAGCTCCGTAGATTTTATGAAAAAATAATTACAAAGGTAAATTATATTATTAAGATTAATTGGTATATCAATATTATAATCTAACATTAACGATAACAAACGATCTCTGTCAATTCTATAAAACTTTTTACCAAGCTCTTTCTCATTAATTATTGAAATTATCTTTTCATCAAGCTTATCGTCCATTCTCAATCTTAATTTATTTCTTAGCATAGCGGACCATGCGCTTGACTTATAATTTCTATATGCTAAATCCTCAAATAACTTCATTATTCCCCAATCAGATGTTTCCAAAGAGGCGTAAATTCCATTCAGCGCGCGACTAAGGTCATTATGCTCAACCCAATCCTCTTTGCACTTATAGCGTAGATCATGCTCAACTTCATGCCATCCTTCAGATAAAATAGTTCTAAATTGGACTTCAAAAGTAGTATCAATATAAGAATATTTCTTTAATAAGACACTATCATTTGATAATACTTCTGGTAACTTAAAGACGTAATTGCATCGAGTTGCCGCAAAGAGATTAGCCGTGGTTTCGTCTACGGTTTTAGATTCAATTTCGAATAATTTCTCCAGTGTTTTTTGAGCAATAAATAAATCATCAGGAAAATATAATATTATCCTAACCCCAAATAAGTCTTGAATTTTTTTACCATCCTCTGAGTATTTATTAGGCTCTTTTTCATATTTCTTAATTATTGAGCTTTCTGATTTTGTCCTCGAAAAAAAACGATAAAGTAATCCAATACGATTAAGTTCATCTTCTATATCTTTTTGCAAACTTTGAATAATTCGCAATTCATTCCCGTTATACATCAGAAATTCCTCCCAAGAATTGCTTTAATCTCTGATATTCTTGCCATGTTAAGTTCAAGGAACGAACGCTTGTCTGGCGTAAGTAAAAGACCGTCTTTCCTCAATTTATCTAAAGAATGGAGTATTTCACTTAACTGAAATTGATTGTTGTTAGAACATAAGCCTTTTATAGGCCGATGCTTATGATAGCTAACACTCCCTCTGGGACAGAACTTCTCTAAGATGTAAATATCACAATCTGTAATATCGTGATCATTTTCACTGTTTATCTCGACAGATTTTTTATTAATAGCATCATTGTCACATTCACATCCCAAAAAATAAATATCTTCCCTACCACTTAATTCGTTAAAACTACAATCTATAAAAGAACAGTTCACGAATGTAACGTTTTTATAATTACCACAGGTAAATATGCTGCTAAAAAACGAACAATCAACAAAGATAGTATCATGTATTATATTTATATCGCCTAAAGAAAGTTTTGATATAGACAATTGCTCAACACTATCATTTTTTAAATCTAATGGAACTTTTCCTATAAGCAAATGACTATAAAGAATTTTATCATTACCTGACATAAAATATAAAGCAAACTCTAAGCTATGCCAAAGTAATTCTTTTTCATCATCGATCCTCGGCATATAAGATTGCACTGCTGGTTCTATAAAACGTTTATCACCAATCCATTCATTTGACTTATCATTAATAATATTTTCAGAAACAAAATTACCAAGAACAAATTCATTAACAAATCCAATACCTTGGTTTTCTGAGCCTGACCGATCTAATAGAGCATGCGATGCTAATTTATTAACTAATTCGTCAGTAGTTGGTCTTTCATCTACAGTATAAAGCTTTCTTGTAGCCTCCAAGAGTTGTTGATTCTTTTCAGTTATGACTAACGATATATACTCTCTAGACTCAGATGTGTAGTTACCCTCGACCATGTCGTCAGCTATTATTTTTAGTATAGTATATTGATCTTCAATAGACATTAATAAATCTTGTCTTTTTCTTTCTCGCTCAAGCATTGAATCAAAATACTTCCTCACTATAGTTGTTGGGTCGCTTATAACTTTATTAAAGTCGGTGTCGTCGATGCATCTTAGAAATGATAGCAGTACAGGGTTTGATAATTTGTTAAGAGGAAATCCTGTCGATGAAATTTCATCTAAACGTTGACCTGGAAGCCAGTCTTCAATTTGTGGTTCATGAATTCTTATTCTTATCACATCAAAATCTTCTTGATGTGATGCTATCCACTGATGGAATTCATCTCCGTCAAATATAGCTGTTCTTCGAGTTGTCAAAACCACTTTTGCACTATCAGTTAGAAGCTCACTTATTGTTTCCAGCATTGGCTCTGTTTTTTCATAATTATTTTCAATTCCGTTTGTACTTTCATGCAATAGTTCATCAAACCCGTCAAGTATAACTGGTACATTTCCTGCTCTTATTTCATTCCTTACTAAGGCTGAGCTTAACAAAGGAAAACTTCTATCAATTTCATCTAATAGTACATACCTGAATATTTTTGCTTGCCTATTCCTTGATAGTTCTGAAAATAATGGTATTTTCCCTATATTGTTAACTATAATCTCCCTCAATAATTCATACGCCGTGCAAGTCTTTCCAAAACCGGCTGCAGCCTCAATCAAAAACAGAATTGGACGCCTATGTTGTATTCTCTCTAATATTTCCGTAATAACATTAGCTTCGCCAATAACACCATTTAAGTAATATTTTGAATTTATGTAGGAATAAGTTGCAGTAGGTGAGTGAATTTTTACAATTGAATCTGTGAAAGTATTATAATCTTTAATCAACCTTTCTTTAGTTGAATCGACGCTAAAGAAGCCATTAAATAATTCCTTATGTGCTTCTTCATAAGACTGATATTTTTTAATTTGACATGCATAACCTAACTGCCTATATTCTTCAAAGGTTTGATTTACATTAACCTCATTATTTAGTGGAAGTATGTCCGCGTTATGGTAGTGCCCTGTTTTAATAGAATATACAGCATACTTTCGTTACCTGTATTTTCTTCAGTAAAACCAAACCTTTTATATATCTCTGTAAGTTTGCTTTTTCGTAACATTAAACTCACCTCCTGATATTTTTCGCAATGATGCTATAGTCGCTGTATGAACTTTTAATATAATATTACAAAAACCATCTACATAGCTACCGCCTAAGCAATAATAGCTATGTAGAGATTATCTGTAAGAGAACAGTTCAACGGTTACGTGCACGTTATGACATCGTTCTAACTTCATGGGGTGCTCAGTAACAGAACTTTTAAGCCATTCTTGCTCGCTGAACATGCAGTCATACCTATCACAAGCAGTACAACCATTACTTAGCAGACCTCTGCTTCTTGTTCCAAAAGGAACGTAAACCAGATGTTAGAGTTAACAAAACTGAAAGCCACTGCCCCCCAAATCTCCAAGTCAAACATTAGAGACTTTAAGTGAGCTCAGCCCAGATTATGCATTCTAATCAATTTCCAAATAATCAATCGGGCTAAGCCGTGGTGGTCATCGCGCCAATCCCCATAATGAAGGATACATCTTGGCTGTATCATCTTCCTTACAGCTGCGTTTCAACATGTGCTGAACAACACTCAAGTTAATGTAAATGAGCCAGTGAATACAACATCTGTTTCAAATCACTTTGAAGTTTTCTTCACTTAATGTGTACGCCAAAATTATCCGGATAAACATAGAGTAACGGTCGACCGGGATTACAATCAACCAGTTTCATCTCTAGTAAGCGATATTCTTAAGGCGGCAGCGGAATGTTCTGACAACCCCACTGAGGCGGTGCTACAGAATCTTATCGAAGCCAAACATCAGCTACGTTTCCCTAGATGTTAAAATCAGTAGTCGCAGGGCCAATGCTAATGATCCACACATTGACCGTGAAGGGGCCTTTCAGGTGGGTACGACTGCATTCCAAGTGACCACCGCACCTATGGAGAAATTGATTTCACACTGTATCAAAATCAAACGCGCAGGCTACAGGCCGGTCATCCTAACTCTTGAAAGCAAGGTCATTGCAGCACGCCAGCTGGCTGATAACGTTGGTATGTCTGAACTGATAGCCATCCAGGCAGCTGAAACTTTCATTGGTAACAATATTGAAGAGATTGCTATTTATGACGGCGATAAAATCCGTGAGAGTCTCGCAAGATTGATACATCTCTTATGATTGATGAGCCTCTTGGATCGTTAACTTACTGACCGACTCCTGAAATACATAGAGCTCAGTAAGCTTAACGAGTCGCTTTTTTCCACCATACCTAAGCCCCAAAACTAAAGCACTACGGCTTGATTGGGCTGGCGTAAGTCTGCACACCGAGCCTTTTGCACTATAAATTTCTCAGAATATATAACCAATATGTCAGTAAAGGTTTAAAGTGAATGATTCGTTTTGGCAGGATACTTACGATTATCACAACACTATCACATATTGTGTCTCACACACAAAGTTGAAAATCAAAACAGAAGTAAAAGATATAATATTCCCCTGCTAAAATACGATTCACTTCAAACATTTAATATTAATGGGATATATTTCCCCCTAAGCAATGGGGAAAAACGCCCATCAATCAACCATGAAATAAAAATAGCACTTTTTGCAAACTATGAATTTATTTATATAAAACATCACATTAAATTAGTTTATTCAAAAGAAAACGCTTGCTTATTTTTTATTATTAAAAATAAATTTGATTTTTATTTATTTGATAATATACATTCATTTCATCAAAATAATAAAGGAGAATAAAAATGAAAAAACAAAACTATTCAACCCTGACAAGTTACCTATCTAAAACAAAAAAGAATACAGATCTCTACCGTCTGTATAACCCTCACTTTTCAATATTCTGTAAAAATAGCATTGAAGATCATGTTTTTTATCTTAATTATTTTTCCAGACATATGGTGACGGAAAGAAATATTCTGACCATATTTGCTATCCATACCTTTTTCTCTTATAGCATGGAAAAAAAAGACACCATAAAAGCTTTTACCCGTTTTCTTAAAGAGGAGAATCACGATACTTTCTATCAGTCATTTTCTTTTCGTGGCTGCAATATCATTTACACAAACAAAAAAGGCGAAGTGAAAGAGATCTCATGGTTTTCTTTTTCACGGATCTATGACGAGATCATTAAGATAAAAGAATATGAATACAACAATAATACCTGGCACAAAACGACCGCTTAAAAAGGAGAACGCCCATGAGTAACTATACAGAAGATAATTTATTTGACAGCAAAACTAAAAAAGACGTCCAGAATTGCATTGCTGCAGGCATTGACATTAACACACTTAATGAACACGGTGAAAACGCCCTTTTCGGTTGCGACAGTATCGGGGCTTTAAAAGCCATGATTGAAGCAGGCATAGCGCTGAACCATACAGATTGTTATGGTAATAATGCCCTGTTTAGCAGAAAAAGCCCACGTGCAGTGAGGCTATTGATAAAGTCAGGTATTAACGTTCACCACAAAAATAATAAAGGCCAGTCCTGTCTTCACTGGCAGCGCTACGCCATAGATTGTGCGGAACTCCTCATAAACGCGGGCATTGATATCCACAGCACAGATAACGAAGGACAAACGCTTCTTTATGACCTCCTCGATCATGACGTCTTTGATTACTGGGTAAATAAAGGGTGTGACATAAACCACAGAGATTATGGTGGCAAAGCGGTGCTGGATCTTCCGACTGACAACGAGTGGTGGATATATGATTTCAGTATTAATGCCCTCAAACGCCATGTTGATAGAATAGACAGCACGCCAGTATTATTTAAACATGTTTCAACTGAGGCTTTGCCTCTAATTGCTTTGCTTCATGAAAAAGGGCGTAATATCCTTATCGCTGAACACTGTTCCTTCGCATTATATGTCAAAAACATGAAGTACTTCTTTACCTCACTGAAAAAATATACCGATATCAGTCATGTTCAGTTTTATAATTGTTATCATGATAAACATATTGGTATCTACACCGGCATAGAAAGTGTGAAATGGTTCATTCGAAATGGTATCCGAATGGACGACGATATACTCAGACAGCGTTCTGACTCCGATAAGATTTTTTCTTATATCGCAGCAAGAGAGAAAAAAGACCTGTTAAAAGAAATGAAGCCAGAGATCCCCCGTTCATCTGTACGAAAAAGACTCTAAAACTCTGGAGTAAACAACCCTTTTCTTAGTCTGCAAGGATTCATTTAATGACCATTAATCTGATATGTCCTCGTGGGTATACTATTTGTCAAATGGTATACCTTTTTTAATCCAGATAATTAAATTATTTATCCCGTAACAACTTGACTTATTCATTTCATCGGTTATCTGTAGTAATAAACATGAAATAAAAGGATAACTATGAACAGTGACATGAGTAATGATGATGATATAACCAGAGTATCAAAACGCGGTAAATTCCATACTGACAAATTTCCTGAGAATGAAATACGACATCACTGCATCAGTGTCAGATTAAATGAAGAAGAATTAATTATTCTCGACAGTAAAAGAGGTCAGTATAAAAAAGGAGAATGGCTCAGGATGGCTTCCCTGAATAAACTCCCGCCGGTTCTGCCAGAAATCAATCGTGAAGCATGGATAAAACTTGGCAGCCTTTCACAGGATTTAAACTACCTGTTGAGTCATCTCGACAGCAAAAGCCCTGACAGCGAACTGACCCGTACAGAACTCTTCGCCCTGCGCAGACAAATCAAAACTCTCAGGGATCACCTTATTCCCTCAACATTTCTGGAGTCAGACCCATGAAAGGCATGCAGAAAATAAAAAGGGGTAAACAATTCACAGGTGTGGTTATTTATAGCCTGAAGTCAGGTTCTCACCACAAAATCACGCCTTATGTCATCGGTGGCAACATGACGGGTAGCACTGCTGCTGAGCTTATAAGTGAATTTGAAGGCACCCGACTGCTGCGTCCCGATGTCGCCAAACCTGTCTGGCATAATTCACTTCGCCTGCCAAAGGGTGAGAAACTGTCAAACAGACAGTGGGCAGCATTCGCTGACGATTATATGGCCCGAATGGGCTTCACTGACACCCATCTTCGCTGCTATATCATGCACGATGATCCGGATGGGCAGCATATTCATATCATTGCAAGTCGTATTAACATGGTCGGTGGAAAACTGTACCTGGGGAAAAATGAAAATCTTATCGGCACACGGATTATCAGTGAGCTGGAGAGAGTACACGGCCTCACCGAAACTACGGGTGTAACCGGCAGTAGCCGCCAGGATAAAAGGAAGCCTTCCCGTAATGAACTGATGATGGCAGAACGCACAGCAGCTCCCTGCCCTAAGTCACTGTTGCAGGCCCTGCTCGACAATGCATTAACACACCATCCCGATTTACTAACCTTTGTTCGCTTACTGGAACAGGAAGGAGTGACCTGCAAACCCAATATCGCCACTACGGGTAAAATGAGTGGATTTTCATTTCAATACCAGGGTATTGCCTTTAAAGCATCTCAGTTGGGTAAAAAATATGGCTGGTCTTCCCTGCAAGCACTGATTGATTTTACGCCTGAGCATCTGAGTTTACTGAAAGAAGCCCAGAGGCCAATAGAACCTACAACCGCGCCAGTGCCAGTGCCAGTGCCAGTGCCAGTGCCAGTGCCAGTGCCAGTGCCAGTGCCATCATGCGAGTCTGAAGAGCAGGCTGCAAACCGGGAAACGATTCTGGAGAAAATCCATCAGCTTGAAGAAAAAATTCGTCTGGAAAGACAACAGGAGACAGTGGGTATCATCCAGCTCAGGAGCAATCTGCACAATACAGCTCGTCAGATACCCCGCCAGCGTCGTCTGTATTCATGGCTTGTATTGCTCGTCCATATTGTGGCACTTCTCAGGCGCAGAGGCATGTCTCTGTTACATGCCACTGCACATCCTTTCCACCAAATCCTCCACCTACATATTCTGACACCCTGTCATCCCATGACAACAAATACCAATAAAGAACAATCATTTAAAAACAACAACCATCCTGCACCATAAGTTAGCTAGTCCATACTTTAGTGATAGTCAATAAGATATCGATCGTTTTTATAGATCGATAATCTAGTTATAATAGATATAACCTATCGCCTGAGATCCATCGATCGGTACAAGCAATTTTACTAAAGCAGTTCATTCATCGAAAATGTTCAAAAATACATCACCTTAAATCAGGCTACGGAGTCATGATGGATAATAAAACGATTAGCTGCCCTTTCTGCTTTACACAAAGCCCACACGGTGTGCGGGTTTGCAAAGGTTGCCATGCAAAAGTGGCCTATGGTGAAAGTCCACTCAGTGTGGCATTCCTGTTTCAATTCGTGGCATTAGCTCTCGCCTGGTTAGTGTTTTCATTGACCGGCAGCACTCCTGCCTCAGTCATTACGTTTTTTGCCAGCGTCATTATTCTTATCTGCATTATTAAAAAGAAATATGCAGACAGAGTTGTTTTTATAAGATGATATTAATTTCACACCACCGCAAACATAAAAAATTAATATGAGAAAACTTATGAACAGATTCATGATTTCTGTGTTTTTTATTTCTTCTTTACTTATTTCTGGCTGTTCAACATCAGGCAACCAGCATCTAAAAAAAGAAACATCACAAAGTCTGCAGTCGAAAATCATCAAAAATAAAACAACGAAATCAGAAATCATTACCGCATTCGGTCAGCCCGAAACCAAAACTACACTTGATAGTGGCAATGAACAATGGACTTATTCGATGGACAACAATCAGTTTGATGCCACCACATTCATTCCCGTGATTGGACTGCTGACCGGGGGTTCACAGACGCAGGCCAAAACGCTGGAAATCGAATTTAAAGGCGAAACCGTCAGCAAGTGGACGTTCTCTGAAAACAACAGCAAGATGAAAACCGGCCTTTTTCAATAACGTACTCTACCGTCTGGGATTATTTTATGAAAACATATGCATTTACCACACTCATTGCGTCCATTTTTTTGCTGACCGGCTGCACCAGTGAACCGTCTGAGCAGGATATTTACACTGCGATGAATAAGGTCGTGGAGCAGACGAATGCCATCGTTAAATCCATAGCGAGAAACGATATCACGCCTGACATGCTGCGGAAGTTAAAATCAGTCAAAAAACACGACTGCGAAAAACTATCGGATAAAAGCTATAAATGCAATGTAACAGCTGTTGTCGATAACGAAAAACGCACAGCGGCTGTCAAGCTGGTCAAAACAGATGATGGCTGGCAGGTCGTTGATAAGTAAGACCACAATAAAATAATCCCGCCAGGCAGGACACCAAATCGGTGGATCCTGCCTTTTTAATGCCCGGTAATATCTTGCGGGAAACGACTGCTTTTATGTCACTCTGCCATACTCTGCCTTGTCCGGCGCATTTCCGATGTCTCACAGTCTTTTCCTGACCACGGATCCTGGTGGTGTATAAGCCAGAGAACGTGCAATGCGTTTCTTTTCATACTGTGCCAGTAAATCAGCATAAATGTGCTCTGCTTCATCCAGATTGCCTGAAATATAATTCACGAGCGAATTCAGGCAATGCAGCAATGTGTCACTGTTTGCGAGTTGCCTGAGCAGAGGGGTCTTCAGGGTAGAAACGACACCCATAAACATCTGCATGATATTATCAACGTGATAACACGAATTGCGATATTGCGCCCGTGAATAAAAATACTTCAGATGATATCCGGCGAAGAGAACATAAAGTTTTTTATAAAAGACATTGTTATTAACGCCGTTGTGATTATGGGTTATAAATTTATCAACAACATGTATAAATTTTTCCTCCTGAGATAACACATTAATAGCACTCATAATTTCCTCCATTATTTTGTTTTTATAATTAAGTACTATCATCTTAAAAATTAAAATCAATAGCAAAATAAAAATATTTTATTATTCATATATATTTTATTCCTCATAAATACAAATAGCTTTTACTGTGCTAAAGTTGTGTCTTCCCGATTGTATTGTTTTTTCATATATCAATTATCTGAGTTATTTCCCTATTGCAGATAAGAAACCCACAGGAATATTTTTTGAGAGCGTGCTACGCACTGGCTTACGCCCCGACTACCTATAAATGTTAATTATTTTTACCAAACAGTTGAAAAACTTAATTTTGTCTCCCTGGCAGCGCCTCTGAGTGCCCGCAGCACTCACTCGCTGAAGCAGAAAGGGTTTTTCCGAAGGGTCCCGGCGTGAGCCGTAGTCAGCAAACGGGTAAATCATGTATCTGTGTTCGCTTTCCCGATCAACTTAGCCTCCTGATTTTTTTTTGCGCGAAGCGTATTTGTGCTGACAGCTAACCCCATTTTTCTGAACTTCTGCACGAAGCGTATTTTTAATGACAGTAAACCTAAATACTGTGAACTCGTGCGCGAAGCGTATTTATACTGACTGAAAACACTATAGTGATGTTCTGAAGCCCAATGGGGCGTAACACACAGTTGCGCAGGCTTCAATTTACAAATGATATTATTTAAGAAAAGCAATAATAAAAATGTTTTCATCAGGTACACCAAGGCCTTGAGTATCGATCAAATGCAAAACTGTGGTTTCTTATTTCTTTATCACTCTTTTATCTTGCAGATCAAAATCAAAAATTATCTAATAAAATCATATGATTATACAAAATATGCCGTTGTTAATTTCAGCACCAAAAATTATCAATCACATAACAGGTGATGGTTAAATTTAGCACCCCTCGTTTCAAATTTTACAACCTATTACCACCACCAAAGAACGGATAAAAAATTCAAATAAGATATAATTAAAATAATATCATCAAAACCATTGACAAATAAATTAAATATGCCATGTCTGTAATCACAACAATAAAAAAGGAGCCATTATGTCAATCACAAGTGTTGTATTAACTAAAGAACAAAAATCCATTATTGCAGAAGCATTAGAGGTTATGCCCGAAGATCTAGAAGAAATAAAAATTAAAGCAACCAGCTATAAAAAGACGTCCTTCAAGGACGATTTCTCAATGGTATTTAAAGGTAATATGGCGACACTCGCCAGAATGGATTTGACGCCTACAGCATTTAGAATTGTGATTTATCTCTTCTCAGCCATTGATTACGGTAATATTATTCCTGATTTTTCACAGTCACGTACTGCCAAAGAGCTTGGGCTGAATAAATCAAATGTTTCACGTGCATTCAAAGAGTTATTTGGAAAAAAAATACTTATTCGTGACACCATAGATAATCAGGTATATCTGAATTCAAACTTGTGCGTTAAGGGAATTCCTCGTCGTTTCAATGAAGATCTGATGGATAAATTCAGAAAATCCAGACTGGAGACAGAAGATTTTGCCAATTCGTTTAATTTTTATCGTGCCTGGAGTAAAACAAAATCAGTTAAAAACTCCAGAAGACGAAATCCTGCAGACGGCATTCCATTTTAAAAACATTACAGCGTGGTAATTTTCTCCACGCGAGTGATAACATTAACAAAAAAACGATACCTTTATGCAAAAAAGACTCTCCACTTACTTTCAAAATAATCAATCATCAGTTGAAAGTCATAATCTTAACACTACTATTCACAATGTATTCTGGTTGCTTACATTAATCGCGTCGTATAAGCCAGATAAGAGCATTGTTTACCTAATTTTTCATCGTGTTACGCCCATAGCACAGCAAGAAGGGATACATATTACACCCACTCAATTTTATCAGGCTATCACAGAACTGATTGATGCGAGTGTTACTATACCTACTGAGTTTAAATACCAACACCATTTAAATCCTGTATTTTTCAGCTCTTTTAAATAAAAAAGAGCATAATATTAAAATTCAGGATAACCTATATCCTATAATGTTTACTATAGAAAACCAGATGACCACTATCAAAAGCACATAATTTTCATGTATCATTATCTGTTGAATTAAAATAAGAAGGTACAGACTTGTGCTGTCTGTACCCATGATAATTTATTACAGCCTTTACATCTTTTTATCTGCATTATTATTTCTGATACTATTTTTTTCATAGACAAGCTGCTCAATACACATTCGTACTTCATCATTAATCGTAATATCTGTACTACCATTGACCACTATAGAAAACAATAAATAAAGAAAGACGTGCTCGAACTCTATCTCTTGGACTAGATCTACATAATTACGATAGGATTCAATAGCCTCATAAAAGCTATTCGGTGAAGTCGCAAACGCACATACAAAATCTTTATCTTCTGGTACTATGATTGAATTATTCATTTTAACTTTCCTATACTTATTAATATGAAATGTCATGGTAAAAATCCCGTCATAATTTTCACCAATGGCTATTATTATTACTTCTTAATACTAAAAACCGTCCTAACACTATTAATATTATGCACACCCAACCCACCTAAAACCATCTCACTGCCTTGCAAAAGAACGGTCATAAAAATAATGCAAGTTATTCTTTAACGTTTTAATCTAAAATATGCAGCAAAACTTTGCATTGCCATATGAATTTCTTAATCCAATAAATATTCAATTATCCGCTTCGCCAAGAGTTTCATTTCATCAGGGCATTTAATTAGCGAAAACCAAGTCTCGTAAACATATATTTGTTTGGAAGCATTAAGCTCTGAGATCGCGTCTAAAGGTTGTATCAAATTTCCGACAAGATACTGACTGAGCCAATATATTATTTCTTTATTAAACTCGTTATTGGGTAAATTATAAATCGATTCAGGCTCGAAAATTTTAAAGAATAGTTCCTGGCCCAGATTACACATATGGTTTTCTTCATTCACAAATTCTTCGATAGTCATAAAATCTCTCCTAAATTCAATTAAGCAACATTATTTCGACTTGTTTCGATAACAGACTGAATCCAGCTATCAATCTCACTTTCAACGAAAGCTATTGCACGACTTCCAATTTTGACAGGAGCAGGAAACTTGCCATCGTTGATCAGACTATAGATCCAGGCTTTTCCGTAGCCAGTTCGTTCGAGAACTTCTGGTAAGCGTATGAGGCGGGTTGCTTGATTTTTCATTTCGTTATCCCTTGTCGTTGCGGTGAAGTCACTATACGAGCAGTTGGGAAAAGAAAGGAGCGAAGCTCCTGAAGCGGAGGTTCTTCGCTGCTGTGCAGGATGGTTTTCTCGAAGTTGGTGCAGTACAGAACAAGGGAACTTGAGAGTAGCTGAAATTCCCCTGTTTTATAGCAAGTGTAAAAATGGCCGGTTTAAAGTAAAAATCGCAAAAAAAAGCACCATTTACAGTAGTGCTTTTAGTTTATTTTTATAATAAAAAAACAGACAGTTATTAATTAACTCTTAATCCGATAGTTTCATTACATCAGAGACTTTCATTTGCTTTAAATGGCTGTTTTTGTTCATGAAGTAATGGAATTGTCGGATAAAGTCAGTTGTGCAGGATTTAAGAGCCAAAGGCCTGTCGGTATCTTTGATTTGGCTGGACTGTCTCATTTCGCTTTCTTCGTCATCGTCTGTATATAGTAGTCTGGATAACCTGTCGTCAGAGACACGGATTTTTTTAACGGCTGCCCACACCAGGATATCAAGCATAGGTATTACACGATAACTGATGAGTTTCTTGATAGTTCCGTATCCAAAACGAACAGATTCCAATGGGTTTTCATCAATACCCTTAACTTTACGCCACTGCGGTAATGCAGCTTTAAGCGACTCTGCAATCTCTTCGTCTGTGCCACTTGCCAGATCAATCTCGAACATGATCGTTCGTGTAAACTGATCTGGCATAATGTCTGAAAGTGATTCTTCTCGAAGCTCTGCGTTTATAGAATAATTGTCACCTTCATGCCAAAGAAAACCTCCACGTTGCATTGCAATAATGCTCGTTTCAGCAAGGCGATCAAGAGTTGTGAGAAAGAAATGGGGAGGTTGAAAAAGTTTGTTGGCAGGAGTCATGTATCCCAGTTGTCCTTCTTCAATTAAAAAAGGATTGCCACTAAAAATTTTTGAGAAGTAACCCGCAAGTGCTCTGCTCTCAAACTCTTCCCGATACTCCTTAAAGAACAATTTACGGGCCCATATCTCATGGTAGAACTGAATCAATGAGAGGTCTTCAAATTTGCGATATGTATCAATCTTAAACCAGCTCTTGATGACTTTTGTATGCTCTGGTGACCAATTGTTCAAAATCCATTCTCCACCTATGCTGGTACTGCGGATAGAATCGTGCTATTGAGAAAAGTTACCGTATTCGTCTACCTATGAAAAGCATAACGGACCTTATCTATGAGTTCAGTTACCAATAGAGAGTTGAACTGAGAAATTTGTTGTCTTTTGATACAATTTGCAAATCGGCTATTCGTGAGAACTCATACCGTTAAGATTTATGGTTCCTTTTTAGGACCACATATAAATTTAAAATAAACCTAAAAATCAATGTCATGAATAGTTATTTACAGGGACGCCAGCCCACCAATCATGATTGGACGGTGTAAGGACAACACCAACAAAAACAGGAAGTTAGAAGTCTCAGCAAAACACCGACCAGACGGTGAGGAGACATAAAAGGATACGCAAAGGAGCCGCGGCTCCTGGTAACATGAAAGCCCACAGATGTGGGCTTTTTCGTTGATGGTCAGAACGACCAGTTCACACCAGCTACCGCGTTCCACGGGGATTCCACACCGGCACTATGGCTATACCCCACCCCAAGATGCCCGCTTAACGTACTGCTGAATGAGGCTTTAATACCTGCCTGGTATATTCCACGTCTGCCCGACAAATAATTGACGAAATTACCGTCACTATTCACTTTCACCCGGTTATCATCGACAAATTCTTTGCGCACAGCCGCCTTCAGCCACGGCTCAACTTCCATACCGTTCCCCAGACGCATGTTGTAACTCAGCGTTGCGCCCAGTTCACGATATATACTGCGGGTATCGACTGATTTCGATTTCATGCCATTGGATAAATGATATTCGGGGTTATCAGCGGTGAACCCCGTTAACGATGCATACGGCGTCAGGTTCCAGTTACCATCGGTAAATCGCATCCCGGTTTCAATGTGACCGCCCAGCCCGTTGCTGTGGTAACTGCCATTGGCGGCTCCACCGCTGCTCATTTTACCTGCTACGTTACTTTTAAAACGGTTCAGCTTCACGACACCGTCCAGATAGAAACCACTTTCATGTTCCCAACTGGCATAGCCGCCCAGAGAATAACTGCCCACACTGCCATGTCCTCCGCGATCAAAACCGATATGTGAATGGGAATAGCCCATAAAAGCGCCTAGCGTGGTAATTCCTTCAGGAATATCATTACGGCTGTCGATCCCCACTGTCATTCCGGTCAGCGTCTGCTCAAACCCGGCACCCGCATCGGTGGTGACATTATTACGGGTGTTATACGTCGCCCCCCAGACATTATTGTTGTGTGGACTCGCTTTCATTATGTTCAACCGCTCGCGAATACTGTTTAGCTCAGCATCAAATACCAACGGTAATGTTGCTGCCATATTGAGTACGGCTGCCGTAGAAGGCGTAATGCGTTTCTCCGGAACGGGTGTCGGCGTTGGATCGGGAGTAGGGTCTGGTTTTGGATTTGGGTCTGGCTTTGGATCGGGTTTTGGGTCTGGCTTTGGATTTGGGATGGGGTCCGGGTTGGGTTTGACATCATTGGTCAGGTTCCAGTTGCTGTTGCCGTCACTTTTCAGGACATACTCATAGGTCCCAAGATCAACGAAACCGCCGGTATTGCCCAGCGTAAACGAAGCATCCCCTCCCCCTGTTTTCACCAGCGTCATCGCGTCGTCAGACTGTGGGCTGACGCCGGTATCCTGAACAAAGATTTTAAAATTACCAGTGGCGTTGTTGTTGACGACCAGTTGATCGCCCCGGGAGCCTGCAACGTTGGTATGCAGGTAGAAATTACCGCTACCGGAAAGTTCATTGGTTGTCAGCGTATTGTAGATACCGTTAGTTGTGGCAGGCGCTGCTGTTTGTGCTGACAAATAAACATCACCGTCGTTGAGTAGCAAACTGTTTACTCTATATTCGCAGTTGCTGGTACCTGCACAGGAATTATTGCTGTTAAGCCAGACACTGCCCCGGCTGGCAGCCGTCAGGTCGGCAAGCGTGGTATCGACGCCATTTCCCAGAGTCAATGTCGCGCTATCGGTAATCCGGACCGCCCCTTCGAGTTTAACTGGCGTAACATTATCCCGTGGCGTCATTAACGACAGGCTTCCTGTCGCGCCACTGACCGATGCATCCGCCAGCGTACCTGCGTAGACGATTGCCGTACCGCCAGCGACCTGGAGATCTTCTGCCCGGGCCAGAGCCTGAAACTCATCTTTTGACCGCCCAAGGGTATATTGCCCGCCAGAGTTAACCTTTGTGGCGGAGTCCTGACCCAGGTTTTGCATTGCCCCACCCTTGCCAACCGTGGAGTCGCGAGCTTCGGTACCTGCTAATACCAATAAATTACCGCCATTTTCCAGCAACATATTGGTCGCTAAATTGCCGGAAATGGAAAAAGTACCGTACTGGTGAGTACCGCTGATTTCAATACCGTTAGCCGTGCTCGTCTGGAGAGCGGCACCGCTGTTCTGGACGATATCTGTCGCTTTGCCATTATCGTTGACTGTCAGCGTACCGCCTTCATTGATCTTTGTTTTTATTGCCTCTCCGTTAGCTGAAACTGTTTGTATTCCGCCGTCGTTAATTGTTGTCTCATTCGCCACACCCTCGACAATTTGTTCACCGCCGGTGAGCGTCGTGCCTGTCGCAGTGGCTTTTGTTTTGACGATCTCCCGTCCGCCCATATTGACCTGTGTTTTGTCAGAAGAGGTGTCTGACTCCACGGTTAACACGCCGCCATTTGCCAGCAGGATATTGTTCGCCGCACCCTGCTCGATGCTGAACGCGACGCCATCCGCGCGTGTTCCTGTGACCCGCGTCGCCCTGGTGGTTGCAACCAAAGCGCCCTGGCTACTCTGCTGTATCCCCGTTGCGCTGCCTTTCTCCCGCACATCGAGTGTGCCGCCGTCATTAAGCACCGAGTTTTCAGCCAGACCGCCCTCATTAACTACCTGTGAACCCCCATTAATAATGGAACCTTCCGCTGTCCCGTTTGCCATAATTTGTTGTAGGCCAGAGACGATATCGGTATTGATTGCCTTACCATAATTCTGAACGGTTTGCGTGCCACCATTGATGTGTGTTTTCTCTGTTGACCCACCATCAACAATTTGTTCACCACTTTCGATATTTGCTTCAGTGGCTAAACCATATACCGTTTGCTTGCCACCTTTGATATTTGCTTTATCAGAAGTGGCACTGGCATATATTGTTTGGGTGCCAGCACTATTGAGTACAGTGCCAACATCTTTTCCATAAACATCCATTTTGCCGTTGGCATTAATAATCGTGTCAACTGCGCGGGAACCAGTGACGACTGTTAATGAGCCAGCGTTTTCCAGCACTACATTTTTAGCTTCTGAATTCCTGATGTAGAAAGCATCACCATAACTGTTGGTTCCTTCGATAAGTGTTCCGGAGGTCGTGGAAGCAATTAATGCGCCGCCGGATTGTTGCTCAACATGCTTAGCCTCACCACCGTCCTGAACCTCCAGAACGCCGCCATTATTAAGTCTGGTGCTATCTGTTTTAGCCTCCTTCTGGACAATCAGCTTACCGCCAGTATCAATGGTAGTATTTTTCGCCGAGGTTTTAGCCACTACCGTCAGTTCGCCGGTATTTTCCAGCACAACATAATTAGCCTCCCCTCCGGTAATAGTGAAGTGAGAGAGCTTGTTGTATCCTTCGATATCAGTCCCTGCACCCGTGTTGGCAACTAAAGCACTGCCCGTCTCCTGGTTAACCCCATGTGCAATACCGCCGGTATAGACAATCAGCGAGCCTCCGGCGCTAATATTGCTGCCAATTGCCGTACCATCTTTCTCAACAACCTGCCGGCTCCCGGAGGATATAATTGTTGTGTCAGCTTTCCCGCCGCTTTTGATATTTTGCGTTCCGCTGTTGATATTGGTGCCTGTGGCTATGCCATAATTATTAATATTCTGTGTGCCACCATTAATTATGGTATTTGTCGCGTTTCCTGCAACATCCATAACCCCGCCATTATCTATTCGGGTCGCATCAGCTTTAGCATTGGTTAAAACTGACATTGTTCCTTTACCTTTAATAATCGTCTTGTTTGCCGAACCATATGCGTTTATGTCTAAATGACCACCGTTTTCCAGCAACACATTGTCTGCCACGTGATTGTGGATGGAGAATGCACCTTCACTATTCGTACCGCTCACCGTCGTACCGTTAGTGTTAGTTTTTAAAATTGCACCATCGTGCTGGGTAACATTTGTTGCCGTACCACCACTAACATCAAGCACGCCACCAGAATAAACTTCAATAACATCCGAGGTGCTGGTGTTATCAACAATTTGCGTGCCACCAGAATAGATATGCGTATTTTTTGCCGTTGACTTACTATTCAGAGACTGAGTTCCGCCTTCAATCGTCGTGTCCAGCGCACGGCTCTCATATACTCTTTGCTCACCGCCATTTTTAATGGTTGTTGTTTCTACTGTGCTCTGTTCAACATACTGTCGACCACCATTTATGGTTGTGTTCGTTGCCAGACTTCCTTGTACTACGTCCTGAGAGCCAGACTTATTTATCGTTGTACCATCAGCATGCCCTTGAACTTTTACTATCTGGCTACCACCATCAATGAGTATTCCATTCGCACTCCCTCCCTCTACGCGTGAAGCACCGCCCTTAATTGTCGTTCCATTGCTGATACCCCCTTTATAAACGTCCTGATTGCCACTCTCGATTGTCGTACCTGTGGAAATACCCCCGTCATGAATTGACTGTCTGCCACCGTTAATGGTTGTATTATTAGCCTGCCCCACAAAATTGTTATGACTTCCTATATCTTGATATCCACCAGATTCAATAAGACTTCCATTAGATACCCCGCCATGAACATTCTGCTGGCCATGGTTGATAATATGAGTGTTATTTGTTGTACCTCGTTCATCCACTTTTTGGTTGCCATCTACAGTCTCATCGTTTACCACACCAATAACATTAGTAGTGAAGGCAGCCATCCCGGGCGGGGCATATATCAAGGCAGATATCAATAAGGAAAGTACTGAGCGGCGACAATAATAGGGACTGGTCCTGTTCATAAATTTCATCCTCTGAAAAGTGAATACTGAGTAGCGTTTAAGCGACCTTAGCTTTGCTGCAACATCAGCCCACAGGCACCAGACCAGGGGATTCATCCTGAAGAGACAGCGCAAGTGTATTGTGTTCACCGCTCATCAAAGACATCATGATGAAATGATGATATTCCGCATAAGAATGAGGCATTTTTTAAACGCAGTGCGCTGAAGTGTGGTTGGATAAAAAAGTCAATCCATTCAGGAAATACGGGCGTATTCTTTTCTTTCGACAATGAGGCCGTTGGCAAAATAAAATGATTTACATAATCGTTTCTGATGAATATCTTCTGCTCACATAAAAATCACACAATAACTTTGAGATCGCAGATTGTTTTACTTTTACAGCATTCGTCCCCCCATTGTTGGGCAAATATAGATTGGGCCAGAGCACGAAAGTTAATACCACGTTCGCACAGCTCCTCCAACAGCACGACAAGATGCCACATACTGCGCCCCAGTCGGTTCAGTTTACAGACTAGCAGTGCGTTCCCTGCCGATGATGTCCTGACCAGTTTTTTCAGTCCGGACCTCCTGCCACGGTTTTACGTTGAAGTGGTAACCCTGAGCACGCAGTTCTTCAGTCAGGCGTGGTGCACCGTAACGCTGTTATTGCTGGGTAAGATCAAAAAACTTTCAGGCAGCTAAGGAAAGTTGAACCAGACATTAGATGAAATATTTCAACCAATTACAGCACCAATTCAGTCACTGCCAGCCCACCAAATAAATCAAGGGGTTACATGAAAACGTAGCCCCTTTTTCTTTGGTAGTGACACTAAAATGGATGTAGTGTGAAGAATAATCCCGTTTACTCAATCAATAATACATATTGTTTCAATCTACGTTATTATCTCTTTGTAAAAATTGCCATTTATTAATCATTGAAAACTGCTTTTAGAACTTGATACAACGGGACTAGTCACAACAGGACTATTCTCAACGGGATCATCCTCAGAGGAACTATCATCAAAGTCATCATCCATAAATAAAATATCATCGAATGGTGCCACGCCCGTGATGAGTTTTATTTTATTATTACGATCAGTCAATACTCCACTTAAACCGTTTTCGCTCACAGGTTTTAATGATTTTTCATTACTCTTGTTGTAAGCAGGCGCATTAAAAATACACGGAGTATCAACATCAAACAATGACGTTCCCCAGTTCACATATTGAATATCATAGTTACTGAAGTTCTGTCCAGAAAAGAAGCACCCCTTAAAATCCAATCCACGTAAATTATATAAACCACCCTCTTCTTTTTGGAGAGTAATGTTAATTTTGGCTATCTCCCGGACATCATCGCCATTTTTGTATTTGAATACCGTTTCAAGATGTTCTCCAGACAGCTTGACTTCAGGAAATAATTTGAAATCAAAGCCTATATTATTATGTGTCAACGTAGATGAACAAAAAATGGAAAAAGCTTGCAGTGCTGAATTATAGCTATCGATTTTATCTTGAGGCTGAGCTCTTGGTAAAAACTTATAGCAACACTCATAAAAATTAAACAGAAGCTCTGAAGACCTTGTATTTTTATCAAATAATACCCCCTTGAACTCATTCACAAACGCATCTTTTTTTTCTTGAATATCTATGGGGTGTTCCTTTGACTCTGACAAAGATGAAATCTCATCTATTTTGTTTTCATATGAATTACGTGATTCCATACAGACATTTGGCGGCGTTTCTAAAATAACACTACGCGTACTACTTGGCTTAAGTAAACCAACATGAAAATCACTTTTTCTTATATTATCGAAAAGGTTCTATTCATTTCTTTTAGCGCATTCAAAAAACTGATCGGCATTATTTTTATTCGATAATTTTTTAGTTTCAGAAAACACATTTTCATTGTTTTCCAGCTTTAGTTTAATGAGAAGATTTTCCCAGACCTGCTTGCTTAAACATATTACGTCAGGCTCACCAGAACTAACTAACTCGTGATTATTATTAAAGTGTACGTTGAATACCTTTAAGTTATTTTCACCAACTTAATATTTAATACGTTTTAATTGTTCTCCAGCTCCCATAATGACAAAGGCGTTGCCTTCTTGATATATACATTCAGACATCATTTTTTGTAAAGTTTCAAGAGCACCGCGATACGTCTCTGATGCAGCTTCCTTACAAATTAATTTTAAAATACTATGAGCTAGTAGCTCCATGTGTTTAGAAGATTTATTTTCATTATAACTTCCACTACCCAAAACTGCGCTAGCGTTAAATCCGTTGCTTTTACTAACTAACATTGTCTATTCCTCAATTAATGTCTACATGGCTATTTTTAATGTTATTACTGTTTGTCACTATAAAAAAACGCTCATTTGAGACAATTACTGACATTAACTGCTTCACTTGCTACGCATGGAACTTTTAATTAAATTAGCACAGGAATGTTAAATTTAATAAACAAAAGGTTATTTCGCTGTATGATAAAAAAAACCGTTATAATTTATTAGTGAAAATCGTTTTTCAAGTGTTAGAAATTTATATCTCAATAGCGTTGGTTAATGAGCATAGCCACGCTCCTGTAACGCTCACAAAACTCATCTGCCTGCGGCGGGTGTTCTGGTCAGTAGTAGATGTTTAAGGCGTGGCAGAGACATTTCATCCTTACTCTACGGCATTGTTCTACATACATTGGTTGTGGTACTCACTTATCATCAGTGAGCGAACAGAGAATAGTTCAGTGATTTGAGTAATTAACCTGATTAAATGAAGGGGTATAATAAATGATAATACTCTGGCTTTATCGTTAATTACTTAATTCCACATGTAAGCAATTTGCCCGCTTGGCATAGCAGGCATTTTTTCCAGGTACTTTTGAATGAGTACTGATGGATAAATACATTGCAGTGGCGTGCCACGTACCAAAACACCAGCCCTCATTCGAAACCACCCACCGCACTTCTTCCTTGAAATGGCGTTAGTCATGAAATATAGACCGCCATCGAGTACCCCTTGTACCCTTAACTCTTCCTGATACGTAAATAATGATTTGGTGGCCCTTGCTGGACTTGAACCAGCGACCAAGCGATTATGAGTCGCCTGCTCTAACCACTGAGCTAAATGGCCTTGAGTGTGCAATAACAATACTTATAAACCACGCAATAAACATGATGATCATATGATGTAAATAACAGATTTTTATGCGTTCCCATTCACCTTGGGTCGTGATTACACGCGACATAAAACCCGACACCGCCTCCATTCGCAAAGTCGATACTCGCAGTCAACAAGCAAATGTTAATAATTAGCACTATCTATAGTTATCATCGATTCAATGATACTTTGTAATGATTTTGTATCTAATAATATAACTTTATTACATTAGCTGAAGAGTTTTCGCATCATTATGATATCTGTTACTTTTCACTCCATAAAAATAAACTTCGTATAGCAATATATTCTTTCATAGATCTTATTCTGCTAATCATTAGTTTCGTATGAGCGATTTTTGACAGTTGCCTCTCCAGACCACATCGATAATTAATAAAACAGATTTAAGCATTATCCTTTTCCATATAAATATTGGATAAAAGTAGGACATCTGTTTGCAATTACTTTCACAACAATTAAACATTTTTATGTTTCCGTATACATCATATTACTCTACCATTAGAGGAACTTTATTATGTTTTCTATAAAACCAGGACCCAGAAATTTACCTATCGACAACCCCACATTGTTATCATGGAACATTACTGACGGGGATCTAAATTCCAAATTAAATACATTAGAATATCTAAACTGTATAACAAATATTATTAATTCTTGTGGAGTTTACCCTCAAGGATTAAAAGACAGAGAAATTATATCAACTTTTCACGCAGAAAAAGTTATTAATGATCTGTTAAAAAACGATTATAAAATTTCCCTTTCTCCAGATACAACTTACCGAGAGTTGAATAAAGCAGCACAGCGTAGCATTACAGCGCCAGACAGGATAGGAGAAAGAAAAACATAGGTTTATCAACGAGATACAATGATTGAAAGAGGTGATAACAGCGGTGTTTATCAGTATGGTCGTGCTGAACATTTCACCCACATTATATCTGACAAACCTTCCCCAAAAGATAAATATGTTGCATATGCTATTAACATTCCTGACTATGAGCTGGCAGCCGATGTATATAATATTAACGTGACGTCACCTTCCGGACAGCAAGAAACATTTAAAATATTAATCAATCTAGAACATCTACGGCAAACACTTGAGCGTAAATCTCTTACTGCTGTTCAGAAATCACAATGTGAAATCATCACCCCCAAAAAACCTGGCGAAGCGATTCTTCATGCTTTTAATGCCACCTACCAGCAGATCAGAGAAAATATGTCTGAATTTGCACGTTGCCATTATGGGTATATACAAATCCCTCCAGTGACAACTTTCCGCGCCGACGGACCAGAAACTCCCGAAGAAGAAAAGGGTTACTGGTTTCATGCTTATCAACCCGAAGATCTTTGTACCATCCATAATCCAATGGGAGATTTGCAGGATTTTATTGCATTGGTTAAAGATGCTAAAAAATTTGGTATCGATATCATTCCTGATTATACCTTTAACTTTATGGGAATTGGGGGTAGTGGTAAAAATGACCTGGATTATCCCTCTGCTGATATACGAGCGAAGATCAGTAAAGATATAGAAGGTGGTATCCCTGGCTATTAGCAAGGTCAGGTTTTGATTCCATTCATTAAAGATCCAGTAACAAAAGAACGTAAACAAATCCATCCAGAAGATATACATCTCACTGCAAAAGACTTCGAAGCAAGTAAAGATAACATCTCTAAGGATGAATGGGAAAACCTCCATGCATTAAAAGAAAAGCGTTTAAATGGAATGCCTAAAACAACACCCAAAAGTGACCAGGTTATTATGTTGCAAAATCAATACGTTCGTGAAATGCGAAAATATGGCGTACGAGGTTTACGTTATGATGCGGCAAAACACTCAAAACATGAACAAATAGAAAGATCAATAACCCCACCGCTTAAAAATTATAATGAGCGGTTACACAATACTAACTTATTTAACCCAAAATATCATAAAAAAGCCGTTATGAATTACATGGAATATCTGGTAACTTGTCAGTTGGATGAACAACAAATGTCATCACTGCTTTATGAAAGAGATGATTTAAGCGCCATTGATTTTTCATTGCTCATGAAAACGATAAAAGCCTTTTCATTTGGTGGAGATCTTCAAACCCTTGCATCAAAACCGGGTTCCACAATCTCAAGTATCCCATCAGAAAGACGGATATTGATTAACATTAACCACGATTTTCCTAACAATGGTAATCTTTTCAATGACTTTCTATTTAACCATCAACAAGATGAACAATTAGCAATGGCATATATAGCCGCTCTGCCGTTCAGCAGGCCTTTAGTTTACTGGGATGGCCAAGTATTAAAATCAACGACTGAAATTAAAAATTATGATGGGTCCACGCGTGTCGGCGGTGAGGCGTAGCTTAATAAAGGTTGCTCTACCTATCAGCAGCTCTACAATGAATTCCACGCATTATATATAGATAAAGCAGGAATATGGAGCGCATTTGAGGGTGTATCTGCAACTAAAAACGTTCTGGCCTTTAGTCGTGGGGATTCTGTGAACATTAATCACTCTCCTCATGATGGACTAGTTATAATAAATAAAGGAAACGAAGAAGTTGAAGGTACCTGGCCTAACAAATTGCAACCTGGAATATACAAAAACATGGGGAGTAATAGCGTTAACATTATTATTAATAATACCCGAAAAATTATCCCCCCTGGTAAAGTATTTACGCTTAGAGGCGGAACTCTAAATATCAATATTCCTGGGCGTAGCGCTCTTCTTTTAGGGAAAACAGGAGAACCGCCGAACTATCTCTATTTATAATTTAATGTTATATCTGCCCCGATAAAACGGGGCAGATAATATGTTTAGTTTACTAACGGTCATTTTGCAGTGAAGCCATTTACTGTTTTTTATCGACCAGATAATCTGTTCTCTAATGTTAACTCCCCCTAACCTGTTGCTTTAGTTATTCATTTCCTGTCTCACTTTGCCTTAATACCCTACGTTAAATGTTACTAATTTGTTGCTTTTGATCACAATAAGAAAACAATATGTCGCTTTTGTGCGCATTTTTCAGAAATGTAGATATTTTTAGATTATGGCTACGAAATGAGCATCGCCATGTCACCCTACATCTCATAAGAGGATCGCTTCTGATGAATGCACTGACCGCCGTACAAAATAACGCTGTCGATTCAGGCCAGGACTATAGCGGATTCACCCTCACCCCGTCGGCGCAATCCCCGCGTCTGCTGGAACTCACCTTCACCGAACAGACGACCAAACAGTTTCTTGAGCAGGTTGCCGAGTGGCCCGTGCAGGCGCTGGAGTACAAATCGTTTCTGCGTTTTCGGGTAGCCAAAATTCTTGACGATCTATGTGCGAACCAGCTGCAACCATTGCTGTTGAAGACGTTGCTAAACCGCGCTGAAGGTGCGTTGTTGATCAATGCGGTGGGTGTCGATGATGTGAAGCAAGCGGATGAGATGGTGAAGCTGGCGACGGCGGTGGCGCATCTGATTGGCCGTTCCAATTTCGATGCGATGAGCGGTCAGTATTACGCGCGTTTTGTAGTGAAAAATGTCGATAACTCAGACAGCTATCTGCGCCAGCCGCACCGCGTGATGGAGCTACACAACGACGGCACGTATGTCGAAGAGATAACCGATTACGTGCTGATGATGAAAATCGACGAGCAAAACATGCAGGGCGGAAATTCGCTGCTGCTGCATCTCGATGACTGGGAACATCTCGACAACTATTTCCGCCACCCGCTGGCGCGTCGCCCGATGCGCTTTGCCGCGCCGCCGAGTAAAAACGTCAGCAAAGATGTTTTTCATCCGGTGTTCGACGTCGATCAACAGGGTCGCCCGGTGATGCGCTATATCGACCAGTTCGTCCAGCCGAAAGACTTCGAAGAAGGCGTGTGGTTGAGCGAGCTTTCCGACGCCATTGAAACCAGCAAAGGCATTCTTTCTGTGCCCGTTCCCGTTGGCAAATTCCTGTTGATTAACAACCTGTTCTGGCTGCACGGTCGCGACCGCTTTACTCCGCACCCGGATCTGCGCCGTGAACTGATGCGCCAGCGTGGCTATTTCGCTTACGCCTCTAACCACTACCAGACGCATCAGTAAGCGCAAAGGAATTGAGCGGATGTATGATTTTGTGATTATTGGCGGCGGCATCATCGGCATGTCGACCGCCATGCAACTGATTGATGTCTATCCGGACGCCCGCATTGCGTTGCTGGAAAAAGAGTCCGGCCCGGCCTGTCACCAGACGGGCCACAACAGCGGCGTGATCCATGCCGGGGTCTATTACACGCCCGGCAGCCTGAAGGCGCAGTTTTGCCTGGCGGGAAACCGCGCCACCAAAGCCTTTTGCGATCAAAACGGCATTCGCTACGACAACTGCGGCAAGATGCTGGTTGCCACGTCCGATCTCGAAATGGAACGGATGCGCGCCTTATGGGAACGCACAGCGGCGAACGGTATCGAGCGCGAATGGCTTAACGCCGACGAACTGCGCGAGCGCGAACCGAATATCACCGGGCTCGGCGGCATTTTTGTGCCGTCCAGCGGCATTGTCAGCTACCGCGACGTGACGGCGGCGATGGCAAAAATCTTCCAGTCCAGAGGCGGTGAAATTATCTATAACGCCGAAGTCAGCGGGCTTAATGAGCATAAAAACGGCGTGGTGATACGTACCCGTCAGGGCGGCGAATATGAAGCATCAACGCTGATTAGCTGTTCCGGGCTGATGGCTGACCGGCTGGTGAAAATGCTCGGACTCGAACCGGGCTTTATCATCTGCCCGTTCCGTGGCGAGTATTTCCGCCTTGCGCCGGAGCATAACCAGATTGTTAACCACCTGATTTACCCCATTCCCGACCCGGCAATGCCGTTTTTGGGCGTTCATCTCACCCGCATGATCGACGGCAGCGTGACCGTCGGGCCAAACGCGGTGCTGGCTTTCAAACGCGAAGGCTATCGCAAGCGCGACTTCTCATTTAGCGACACGCTGGAGATTTTGGGCTCGTCGGGGATTCGCCGGGTGCTGCAAAACCATCTACGCTCAGGACTGGGCGAGATGAAAAACTCGCTGTGCAAAAGCGGCTATCTGCGGCTGGTGCAAAAGTATTGTCCCCGGCTTTCGTTAAGCGATCTCCAGCCCTGGCCCGCCGGTGTGCGGGCGCAGGCGGTATCGCCGGACGGCAAGCTGATTGACGATTTTCTGTTTGTCACCACCCCGCGCACGATCCACACCTGCAATGCGCCCTCCCCGGCAGCGACATCAGCAATTCCTATTGGTGCGCATATTGTCAGCAAGGTACAAACGCTGTTGGCAAGCCAGAGTAACCCCGGACGCACGCTGCGAGCGGCACGTAGTGTGGATGCCTTACACGCCGCATTTAATCAATAACCTTTGAAAACAGGATGTAGCGATGAAACTTAACGACAGTAACTTATTCCGCCAGCAGGCGTTGATTAACGGGGAATGGCTGGACGCCAACAATGGTGAAGCCATCGACGTCACCAATCCGGCGAACGGCGACAAGCTGGGTAGCGTGCCGAAAATGGGCGCGGATGAAACCCGCGCCGCTATCGACGCCGCCAACCGCGCCCTGCCCGCCTGGCGCGCGCTCACCGCCAAAGAACGCGCCACCATTCTGCGCAACTGGTTCAATTTGATGATGGAGCATCAGGACGATTTAGCGCGCCTGATGACCCTCGAACAGGGTAAACCACTGGCCGAAGCGAAAGGCGAAATCAGCTACGCCGCCTCCTTTATTGAGTGGTTTGCCGAAGAAGGCAAACGCATTTATGGCGACACCATTCCTGGTCATCAGGCCGATAAACGCCTGATTGTTATCAAGCAGCCGATTGGCGTCACCGCGGCTATCACGCCGTGGAACTTCCCGGCGGCGATGATTACCCGCAAAGCCGGTCCGGCGCTGGCAGCAGGCTGCACCATGGTGCTGAAGCCCGCCAGTCAGACGCCGTTCTCTGCGCTGGCGCTGGCGGAGCTGGCGATCCGCGCGGGCGTTCCGGCTGGGGTATTTAACGTGGTCACCGGTTCGGCGGGCGCGGTCGGTAACGAACTGACCAGTAACCCGCTGGTGCGCAAACTGTCGTTTACCGGTTCGACCGAAATTGGCCGCCAGTTAATGGAACAGTGCGCGAAAGACATCAAGAAAGTGTCGCTGGAGCTGGGCGGTAACGCGCCGTTTATCGTCTTTGACGATGCCGACCTCGACAAAGCCGTGGAAGGCGCGCTGGCCTCGAAATTCCGCAACGCCGGGCAAACCTGCGTCTGCGCCAACCGCCTGTATGTGCAGGACGGCGTGTATGACCGTTTTGCCGAAAAATTGCAGCAGGCAGTGAGCAAACTGCACATCGGCGACGGGCTGGATAACGGCGTCACCATCGGGCCGCTGATCGATGAAAAAGCGGTAGCAAAAGTGGAAGAGCATATTGCCGATGCGCTGGAGAAAGGCGCGCGCGTGGTTTGCGGCGGTAAAGCGCACGAACGCGGCGGCAACTTCTTCCAGCCGACCATTCTGGTGGACGTTCCGGCCAACGCCAAAGTGTCGAAAGAAGAGACGTTCGGCCCCCTCGCCCCGCTGTTCCGCTTTAAAGATGAAGCTGATGTGATTGCGCAAGCCAATGACACCGAGTTTGGCCTTGCCGCCTATTTCTACGCCCGTGATTTAAGCCGCGTCTTCCGCGTGGGCGAAGCGCTGGAGTACGGCATCGTCGGCATCAATACCGGCATTATTTCCAATGAAGTGGCCCCGTTCGGCGGCATCAAAGCCTCGGGTCTGGGTCGTGAAGGTTCGAAGTATGGCATCGAAGATTACTTAGAAATCAAATATATGTGCATCGGTCTTTAACTGGAGAATGCGAATGAACAGCAATAAAGAGTTAATGCAGCGCCGCAGTCAGGCGATTCCCCGTGGCGTTGGGCAAATTCACCCGATTTTCGCTGACCGCGCGGAAAACTGCCGGGTGTGGGACGTTGAAGGCCGTGAGTATCTTGATTTCGCGGGCGGGATTGCGGTGCTCAATACCGGGCACCTGCATCCGAAGGTGGTGGCCGCGGTGGAAGCGCAGTTGAAAAAACTGTCGCACACCTGCTTCCAGGTGCTGGCTTACGAGCCGTATCTGGAGCTGTGCGAGATTATGAATCAGAAGGTGCCGGGCGATTTCGCCAAGAAAACGCTGCTGGTTACGACCGGTTCCGAAGCGGTGGAAAACGCGGTAAAAATCGCCCGCGCCGCCACCAAACGTAGCGGCACCATCGCTTTTAGCGGCGCGTATCACGGGCGCACGCATTACACGCTGGCGCTGACCGGCAAGGTGAATCCGTACTCTGCGGGCATGGGGCTGATGCCGGGTCATGTTTATCGCGCGCTTTATCCTTGCCCGCTGCACGGCATAAGCGAGGATGACGCTATCGCCAGCATCCACCGGATCTTCAAAAATGATGCCGCGCCGGAAGATATCGCCGCCATCGTGATTGAGCCGGTTCAGGGCGAAGGCGGTTTCTACGCCTCGTCGCCAGCCTTTATGCAGCGTTTACGCGCTCTGTGTGACGAGCACGGGATCATGCTGATTGCCGATGAAGTGCAGAGCGGCGCGGGGCGTACCGGCACGCTGTTTGCGATGGAGCAGATGGGCGTTGCGCCGGATCTTACCACCTTTGCGAAATCGATCGCGGGCGGCTTCCCGCTGGCGGGCGTCACCGGGCGCGCGGAAGTAATGGATGCCGTCGCTCCAGGCGGTCTGGGCGGCACCTATGCGGGTAACCCGATTGCCTGCGTGGCTGCGCTGGAAGTGTTGAAGGTGTTTGAGCAGGAAAATCTGCTGCAAAAAGCCAACGATCTGGGGCAGAAGTTGAAAGACGGATTGCTGGCGATAGCCGAAAAACACCCGGAGATCGGCGACGTACGCGGGCTGGGGGCGATGATCGCCATTGAGCTGTTTGAAGACGGCGATCACAACAAGCCGGACGCCAAACTCACCGCCGAGATCGTGGCTCGCGCCCGCGATAAAGGCCTGATTCTTCTCTCCTGCGGCCCGTATTACAACGTGCTGCGCATCCTTGTACCGCTCACCATTGAAGACGCTCAGATCCGTCAGGGTCTGGAGATCATCAGCCAGTGTTTTGATGAGGCGAAGCAGTAGCGCCGCTCCTATGCCGGAGGCGACGCTGCGCGTCTTGTCCGGCCTACGGGGATCCAGGTCGGATAAGGCGTTTACGCCGCATCCGACAATCTGTACGTGAACAGGAAGAAATCTATGTTGGCCGGGTAAGGCGGAGCCGCTCTCCGGCAAAAAGAATCAATAACAATTATACGCGTGACCCGGCGCGGGAAATGTCGGGGCGCTCTCCCAAGTGACACACTTTCGAGAGGATTCAGGATGGGGCAATCATCGCAACCACATGAGTTAGGCGGCGGGCTGAAGTCACGCCACGTCACCATGTTGTCTATTGCCGGTGTTATCGGCGCAAGTCTGTTTGTCGGTTCCAGCGTCGCCATCGCCGAAGCGGGCCCGGCGGTATTACTGGCCTATCTGTTCGCCGGGCTACTGGTGGTTATGATTATGCGGATGTTGGCGGAAATGGCGGTTGCCACGCCCGATACCGGTTCGTTTTCCACCTATGCCGATAAAGCCATTGGTCGCTGGGCGGGCTATACCATCGGCTGGTTGTACTGGTGGTTTTGGGTACTGGTTATCCCGCTGGAAGCCAACATCGCCGCCATGATCCTGCACTCATGGGTTCCAGGCATTCCCATCTGGTTATTTTCCCTCGTCATTACCCTCGCCTTAACTGGCAGTAACTTATTAAGCGTTAAAAACTACGGCGAATTTGAGTTCTGGCTGGCGCTGTGCAAAGTCATCGCTATCCTGGCCTTTATTTTCCTTGGTGCAGTCGCAATTAGCGGTTTTTACCCGTATGCCGAAGTGAGCGGGATCTCAAGATTGTGGGATAGCGGCGGCTTTATGCCAAACGGTTTCGGTGCGGTATTAAGCGCGATGTTGATCACCATGTTCTCGTTTATGGGCGCAGAAATTGTCACCATTGCCGCCGCGGAATCCGACACGCCGGAAAAACATATTGTCCGCGCCACCAACTCGGTTATCTGGCGTATTTCTATCTTCTATTTATGTTCTATTTTTGTCGTCGTGGCATTAATTCCGTGGAATATGCCCGGACTAAAAGCCGTCGGTTCTTATCGCTCGGTACTGGAATTGCTCAATATTCCCCATGCGAAATTAATCATGGACTGCGTGATATTACTTTCCGTAACCAGTTGCCTGAACTCGGCGCTGTATACCGCGTCAAGGATGCTCTACTCCTTAAGTCGTCGCGGTGATGCTCCCGCGGTAATGGGTAAAATCAACCGCAGTAAAACCCCGTACGTGGCGGTGTTACTCTCCACCGGCGCGGCATTCTTAACGGTGGTGGTGAACTATTACGCGCCTGCGAAGGTATTTAAATTTCTGATCGACAGCTCCGGCGCTATCGCCCTGCTGGTTTATTTAGTCATCGCCGTTTCACAGTTGCGGATGCGCAAAATTCTGCGAGCAGAAGGAAGCGAAATTCGCTTGCGAATGTGGCTTTATCCGTGGCTCACCTGGCTAGTCATCGGCTTTATTACCTTTGTGTTGGTAGTGATGCTATTCCGTCCGGCGCAACAGTTAGAAGTGATCTCCACCGGCTTATTAGCGATAGGGATTATCTGTACCGTGCCAATTATGGCTCGCTGGAAAAAGCTGGTATTGTGGCAAAAAACACCCGTTCATAATACGCGCTGATCATGATCAGGAGTCACACCATGACCATTACGTCTCTGGATGGCTATCGCTGGCTGAAGAACGATATTATTCGCGGTAATTTTCAACCGGATGAAAAATTACGAATGAGTTTGCTGACATCGCGTTATGCACTTGGCGTTGGGCCGTTACGGGAAGCTCTTTCGCAACTGGTGGCGGAACGGCTGGTCACGGTGGTGAATCAAAAAGGGTATCGGGTGGCGTCTATGTCAGAGCAGGAGCTGCTCGATATTTTCGACGCCCGCGCCAATATGGAAGCGATGTTAGTGAGTCTGGCGATTGCCCGCGGTGGCGATGAGTGGGAGGCAGACGTTCTCGCAAAAGCGCATCTGCTGAGTAAGCTTGAGGCCTGTGACGCCAGCGAGAAAATGCTTGATGAGTGGGATCTGCGTCATCAGGCGTTTCATACGGCAATTGTGGCGGGCTGTGGTTCTCACTATTTGCTGCAAATGCGTGAACGGTTGTTTGATCTGGCGGCGCGTTATCGATTTATCTGGCTGCGGCGAACGGTGCTTTCGGTGGAAATGCTGGAGGATAAACACGATCAGCACCAGACCCTGACTGCGGCGGTACTGGCGCGAGATACCGCGCGCGCCAGTGAGTTAATGCGCCAGCATTTACTGACGCCAATTCCCATTATCCAGCAGGCGATGGCTGGCAATTAACTACTCTTCCGGAATACGCAACACTTGCCCCGGATAAATTTTATCCGGGCTTTTTAGCATCGGTTTATTCGCTTCGAAGATTTTATTGTACAGATTAGCGTTACCGTAGACCTGTTTGGAAATGGCACTCAGAGTGTCGCCAGACTTAACGGTATAAAACTGGCTGGCAGTGGCTGGTGTCGCCGTTTTCACCTGATCATCGACACTGGCAATACCGGAAATATTCCCCACCGCAACAAGGATTTTCTCCTTCGCCTCCTGACTCAGGCCGTCACCAGTGACCGTCGCTTTGCCGTCGGCAATTTGAATATTCACTTTATCGGCATCCGGTATACCGGTTTTGTTCAGATGCTCCTGCACCTTCTTCGCCTGATCGTCTTTATCGTGCTGACCTGTAACCGCGTCCCAGAGTTTTTCTCCGGCATCTTTCACAAAATTGAACAGACCCATAGCTACCTCATTCGTTAACGGAAACACTCAGAAAGTGTAGCAGAGGAACGCGGCGCGTTAACGCCGCGGGGATGAGCACAGGTTTAATCGCGGGTTTGCACCCAGAACGCGTGAATCAAACCGGGGATATACCCAAGCAGTGTCAACAGAATATTAATAATGAACGCCCAACCGAACCCTTTACCGAGCAGCACGCCGAGCGGCGGCAGAATGATGGTGATGACGATTCTCCAGAAACCCATATGTACTCCCTATAAGAAAATTACTCATTGTTTAAAAAGAGATTTTATCTCTTAAGCGTAGTAATTTTAGCGGAGCCTGCCAGTTTCAGCTTACGCTTTTACTCTCATTTACGCTGCTGAGGCTGGTATATGTTGCATTTTTAGTTTAGAGTTTACTTAATTTAGAAAATACTTAAATAAATATGACTGAACTCGCGCAATTACAGGCCAGTGCCGAACAGGCAGCGGCCTTATTGAAAGCAATGAGCCACCCTAAACGATTGCTGATTCTGTGCATGCTTAGCGGTTCCCCCGGCACCAGCGCGGGAGAGCTGACGCGCATTACCGGACTGAGTGCCTCTGCGACATCACAGCATCTCGCTCGTATGCGGGACGAAGGGCTTATCGACAGCCAACGGGATGCCCAACGCATTCTATATTCCATTAAAAATGAGGCGGTAAATGCCATTATCGCCACCCTGAAAAATGTCTATTGTCCGTAAGGAGTCACTATGGCTTTGACAACCATTTCGCCGCATGATGCACAAGAATTAATCGCACGCGGCGCAAAGTTAATCGATATTCGTGATGCTGATGAATATCTTCGTGAACATATTCCTGAAGCAGATCTGGCTCCATTATCCGTGCTGGAACAGTCAGGTCTTCCGGCTAAATTACGTCACGAGCAAATTATATTCCACTGCCAGGCAGGTAAACGCACCAGTAATAATGCCGATAAATTAGCAGCGATTGCCGCCCCCGCAGAAATCTTTTTACTCGAAGATGGGATTGATGGCTGGAAAAAAGCAGGATTGCCAGTAGCGGTAAATAAATCTCAACCCTTGCCGTTAATGCGCCAGGTGCAGATCGCTGCGGGTGGTTTAATATTAATCGGCGTTGTACTGGGTTATACCGTAAATAGCGGTTTCTTCTTATTAAGTGGCTTTGTTGGTGCCGGGTTACTGTTTGCAGGAATCAGCGGTTTTTGTGGAATGGCAAGGTTGTTAGATAAGATGCCGTGGAACCAACGAGCTTGAGAAGCGACGCCGGACGCGCCCTAGCAGCGACATCCGGCCTCAGTAATTAGATCAGGAAATCGTCGAGAGATTTACCTTCTGCCAGCGCCTGAGCAATTGGCTTCGGTGTACGGCCCTGACCGGTCCAGGTTTTAGTTTCACCGTTAACATCGGTGAATTTATATTTCGCCGGACGCGGCTGGCGTTTTTTACCAGCGCGTGGTGCAGCAGCAGAGCTATTACCCAATAACTCTTCCGGGTTAATTCCGTCAGCTTTCATCAGCTCCAGCCAGGTGCTAATTTTTTCCTGGCGCTCTGCCAGTTCACGCTGCTGCTGTTCTTCTTCTTCACGTCTTTCTTTAGTGACAACCCTGAATTTTTCGAGCATTTCTTCAAGAACGTCAATGGAGAATTCGCGAGCCATCGCACGGAGGGTGCGAATGTTATTTAAACTTTGTAACATTACGGACATAATAAAGAAAACCTTTTAACGCCAAAACAAAAAAAGTATTTCGTCGCGTAGTGTAAGCGATCACTTATTATATTTCCACAAAATTTAATCTATTTACAGTCCTGCGCGAGATTATTTCAGCTGTTATTTTCTGAAACTCTCAGAATAATTTCAAGATTATATATTAGCCATTTTGATGAGTAATTTAGATTATTGGTGAACAGAGCGGCGCTCTCTGCTCGCTAATTCCGCAAGCCTGACAAAATCAAAGTGAATAAAAATGCAATATAACAGAATAAAAGAAAACATCCATCACTGGTGCTTTCTGCTGTTAATGTACATTGTCTGGCATAAAAAATGCTGAAAATGACCCAGCTACTACATACACCGAATTCTCTACGCTTATAGCGTTACCTCACCCCCAAACTTTCATTAGTGATATTAAAGGTAAGGCCATATCTAATTGATTTAATTAAAAATAAATCATATCGGCATGTAAAAATCCACAATGTACAAAAAACGAGCCATTACGGAATATTTTATCTACAAAAACTGACTAAATAAAAATTTTTCACTAATTGATTAGTCATAGCCAGCGATATACGCTATGCGAAAATGCAGATGGCAATGAGATCCACTGCTTTCATCTCCATTAACATCCCATTACGCTTTTATTAAGGAGCATTAGCATGTTCTCACCGCAGTCACGCTTGCGTCATGCAGTTGCAGATACGTTCGCGATGGTTGTTTACTGTTCTGTCGTGAACATGTGTATTGAAGTTTTCCTCTCCGGAATGAGCTTCGAACAGTCTTTTTATTCCAGATTGGTAGCGATTCCGGTGAACATCTTAATTGCATGGCCATACGGTATGTACCGTGATCTGTTTATGCGCGCGGCACGCAAAGTTAGCCCGTCGGGCTGGATAAAAAATCTGGCGGATATCCTGGCTTATGTGACGTTCCAGTCACCGGTGTATGTGGCGATCTTGTTAGTGGTGGGCGCAGACTGGCATCAGATTATGGCGGCGGTCAGTTCAAACATCGTTGTTTCGATGTTGATGGGGGCGGTTTATGGCTACTTCCTCGATTATTGCCGCCGACTGTTTAAAGTCAGCCGTTACCAGCAGGTAAAAGCCTGACTCTTCTTTTCGCGACTGGCATCGCCAGTCGCGTCTTTAACTGGCTTCGCCAAATAAACCATTCAAATAACGTTCAAGCGCAACACGCGAACTAAAGCCATGCGGGATACCGTAATGCTCGTGTCGCTCGCCTGCTAAATAGAGCGGAAATTGCTGGTAATGATCGCAAGTTTTAATATCGGAAGCGGGTTCAGCCAGTGTCGAACTGCGTTCTTTTAATGTTGGATGAATTACCAGAGCGGTACGTCCCATTCGCGCTTCGCGATTAACATAGACATAATTTTCCCCACGGCGGTAACCATACGCTTTCTGGGTTACCACATCGACAGTAAAACCGACTTTTTCAAGTACGCGCGCCACCTCGTCTGGTCGTAAATACATATTTGATCCTCGTTATTATCAACCGCGGGCCTACCTTACCTGATTGCGCATTCACAACGCTTTCAGAAAAGTCCATAAAGCCGCGATGAACCTCAGTTAAGAAAATTATGGTCTACACTGAAAATTACATCGAATTCTAATGGGGGATCATATGTTTAACCGACCGAACCGCAACGACGTTGATGATGGCGTGCAGGATATCCAGAATGATGTCAATCAATTAGCTGACAGCCTCGAATCTGTATTGAAGTCCTGGGGCAGCGACGCCAAAGGGGAAGCTGAAGCCGCACGCAGTAAAGCTCAGGCATTGCTGAAAGAAACCAGGGCGCGAATGCATGGTCGTACTCGCGTCCAGCAAGCCGCGCGCGATGCCGTTGGCTGCGCGGATTCTTTTGTTCGTGAAAGACCCTGGTGTAGCGTGGGTACAGCAGCTGCGGTAGGTATTTTTATCGGCGCACTGTTAAGCATGCGCAAATCGTAGTGCAAAAATGATAATAAATACGCGTCTTTGACCCCGAAGCCTGTCTTCGGGGTTTCTTTTTGCCTGGTGAATCACAAAAATCCCCCTACCCCGTCACGCTCATATCCAGGGTAATTTCGACCACTATTTGCTATATATTGTGTGGTTGAATCTTTTTTCAACTACATCTAGTATCTCTGTATCAACAGAGAGACAACCCGACGCGTATCATCGCGCCGTATCTTCATTTTAAACGGAAATACGAATCATGCGCATTACTATTTACACTCGTAACGATTGCGTTCAGTGCCACGCCACCAAACGGGCGATGGAAAACCGGGGCTTTGATTTTGAAATGATTAATGTCGATCGCGTTCCTGAAGCGGCAGAAGCGTTGCGTGCTCAGGGCTTTCGTCAGTTGCCGGTAGTGATTGCTGGCGATCTTAGCTGGTCTGGTTTCCGTCCGGACATGATTAACCGTCTGCATCCAGCGCCACACGCGGCCAGTGCATGAGCCAGCTCGTCTACTTCTCCAGCAGCTCCGAAAACACGCAGCGTTTTATCGAACGTTTAGGTCTGCCCGCGGTGCGCATCCCGCTCAATGAGCGGGAACGGATTCAGGTAGACGAGCCTTACATCCTGATCGTGCCCTCTTACGGCGGCGGCGGTACGGCTGGCGCGGTGCCACGACAGGTAATTCGCTTTTTAAACGACGAGCACAACCGGGCGTTGCTTCGCGGCGTTATTGCTTCTGGTAATCGCAACTTTGGTGAGGCGTATGGCCGCGCCGGAGATGTGATTGCCCGGAAATGCGGCGTGCCGTGGCTGTACCGTTTTGAACTCATGGGTACGCAAAGCGATATCGAAAACGTTCGTAAAGGAGTAACCGAATTTTGGCAACGACAACCGCAGAATGCCTGACGCAGGAAACGATGGATTACCACGCGCTGAATGCGATGCTTAACCTCTACGATAGCGCAGGTCGCATTCAGTTCGATAAAGACCGCCAGGCCGTTGACGCCTTTATTGCGACGCATGTACGTCCGAACAGTGTGACCTTCAGTAGCCAGCAGCAGCGCCTGAACTGGCTGGTCAACGAAGGTTACTATGATGAAAGCGTTCTTAATCGCTACTCTCGCGACTTTGTCATTACGCTGTTTGCCCACGCACACACCAGCGGTTTTCGTTTCCAGACATTCCTCGGGGCATGGAAGTTTTACACCAGCTATACGTTGAAGACATTCGACGGTAAACGTTATCTGGAAGATTTTGCCGATCGAGTAACGATGGTGGCGCTGACGCTGGCACAAGGCGATGAGACGCTGGCGTTGCAACTGACCGATGAAATGCTGTCAGGACGCTTTCAGCCAGCCACGCCAACATTCCTCAACTGCGGTAAGCAGCAGCGCGGCGAACTGGTTTCCTGTTTTTTGCTGCGTATTGAAGACAATATGGAGTCGATTGGTCGGGCGGTAAATTCCGCACTGCAGCTGTCGAAACGCGGCGGCGGCGTAGCATTTTTGCTGTCGAATCTGCGAGAAGCGGGCGCGCCAATTAAACGTATTGAAAATCAATCTTCTGGCGTAATTCCGGTGATGAAAATGCTGGAAGACGCATTTTCCTATGCCAACCAACTCGGCGCTCGTCAGGGGGCTGGTGCAGTCTATTTACATGCTCATCATCCCGATATTCTGCGTTTTCTCGACACGAAACGGGAAAATGCCGACGAAAAAATCCGCATTAAAACACTGTCGCTTGGCGTGGTGATCCCGGATATCACTTTCCATCTGGCAAAAGAGAATGCGCAGATGGCGCTGTTTTCGCCTTATGACGTAGAGCGAGTTTATGGCAAGCCGTTTGCCGATGTGGCCATCAGCCAACACTATGACGAACTGGTTGCCGATGAACGCATTCGCAAAAAATACCTCAACGCCCGTGATTTCTTCCAGCGACTGGCAGAAATCCAGTTTGAGTCCGGCTATCCCTACATCATGTATGAAGACACGGTAAACCGTGCTAACCCTATCGCCGGGCGCATAAATATGAGTAATCTCTGCTCAGAAATTTTGCAGGTTAACAGCGCCTCAGAGTATGACGAGAATCTCGACTATACCCGCACAGGCCATGATATTTCCTGCAATTTAGGTTCGTTGAATATTGCGCACACCATGGATTCCCCCGATTTTGCCCGCACGGTAGAGACTGCCGTGCGCGGTTTAACGGCAGTATCAGATATGAGTCATATCCGCAGCGTGCCGTCCATCGAAGCCGGAAATGCCGCCTCGCACGCCATCGGACTGGGGCAGATGAATTTACACGGCTATCTGGCGCGAGAAGGCATCGCTTATGGTTCGCCGGAAGCACTGGATTTCACCAATCTCTATTTCTATGCCATCACCTGGCATGCACTGCGTACCTCGATGTTGCTGGCACGCGAACGCGGTGAAACCTTCGCCGGGTTCAAACAGTCACGCTATGCCAGTGGTGAATATTTTAGCCAATATCTGCAAGGGAACTGGCAGCCGAAAACGGCGAAAGTTGGCGAACTGTTTACCCGTAGCGGTATTACGTTACCTACCCGTGAGATGTGGGCGCAGCTGCGCGACGACGTGATGCGCTACGGCATATACAACCAGAATCTTCAGGCGGTGCCGCCAACCGGTTCTATCTCTTATATCAACCATGCTACGTCGAGTATTCATCCGATTGTGGCGAAAGTAGAGATACGCAAAGAGGGCAAAACAGGACGCGTTTACTACCCTGCCCCGTTTATGACTAACGAGAATCTGGCGCTGTATCAGGACGCTTACGAAATTGGCGCAGAAAAGATCATCGACACCTACGCGGAAGCGACTCGCCATGTCGATCAGGGGCTGTCGCTGACGCTTTTTTTCCCCGATACCGCCACCACTCGCGATATCAACAAAGCGCAGATTTACGCCTGGCGCAAGGGTATCAAAACGCTCTATTACATCCGCCTGCGTCAGATGGCGCTGGAAGGCACTGAAATTGAAGGCTGCGTCTCCTGTGCACTTTAAGGAATATCTATGAAACTCTCACGTATCAGCGCCATCAACTGGAACAAGATATCTGACGATAAAGATCTGGAGGTGTGGAATCGCCTGACCAGCAATTTCTGGCTACCAGAAAAGGTGCCGCTGTCGAACGATATTCCTGCCTGGCAGACATTAACTGTCGTAGAACAACAACTGACGATGCGCGTTTTTACTGGCCTGACGCTGCTCGACACGCTGCAAAATGTTATCGGCGCGCCTTCTCTGATGCCCGATGCACTCACGCCTCATGAAGAAGCGGTATTATCGAATATCAGCTTTATGGAAGCGGTTCATGCCCGCTCTTACAGTTCGATTTTCTCGACGCTATGCCAGACCAAAGATGTCGATGCCGCCTACGCCTGGAGTGAAGAAAACGCACCGTTGCAGCGAAAAGCTCAGATTATTCAGCAACATTATCGCGGTGATGATCCGCTGAAAAAGAAAATCGCCAGTGTGTTTCTTGAATCTTTTTTGTTCTATTCCGGTTTCTGGCTGCCGATGTATTTTTCCAGCCGCGGAAAGCTGACCAATACCGCGGACCTGATCCGTCTGATTATCCGCGATGAAGCAGTCCACGGTTACTACATAGGCTATAAATATCAGAAAAACATGGAAAAGATATCTCTGGGACAACGTGAAGAGTTGAAGAGTTTCGCCTTCGATTTGTTGCTGGAACTCTACGACAACGAGTTGCAATACACCGATGAGCTGTACGCCGAAACCCCGTGGGCTGACGATGTGAAAGCGTTTCTCTGTTACAACGCCAATAAGGCTTTGATGAATCTGGGCTACGAACCGTTATTTCCCGCAGAAATGGCGGAAGTGAATCCGGCAATCCTCGCCGCGCTTTCGCCGAATGCCGATGAAAATCACGATTTCTTTTCCGGTTCAGGCTCCTCTTATGTGATGGGGAAAGCGGTTGAAACAGAAGATGAAGACTGGAATTTCTGAGGGTGTTATTTTCAAAAATATCACTACCCGCAGCAGGGAAATAATTCCCGCCAAATAGCTTTTTATCACGCAAATAATTTGTGGTGATCTACACTGATACTCTGTTGCATTATTCGCCTGAAACCACAATATTCAGGCGTTTTTTCGCTATCTTTGACAAAAAATATCAACTTTCTCGATTTGCTCTCAGCCCTTATATCACGGGAAATTCCGGCGATTTGCTCGCATCAATATTCATGCCACATTTGCCATCAGGGGTTGCCTCAGATTCTCAGTATGTTAGGGTAGAAAAAAGTGACTATTTCCATTGGGTAATATATCGACATAGACAAATAAAGGAATCTTTCTATTGCATGGCAATTAAATTAGAAATTAAAAATCTTTATAAAATATTTGGCGAGCATCCACAGCGAGCGTTCAAATATATCGAACAAGGACTTTCAAAAGAACAAATTCTGGAAAAAACTGGGCTATCGCTTGGCGTAAAAGACGCCAGTCTGGCCATTGAAGAAGGCGAGATATTTGTCATCATGGGATTATCCGGCTCGGGTAAATCCACAATGGTACGCCTTCTCAATCGCCTGATTGAACCCACCCGCGGGCAAGTGCTGATTGATGGTGTGGATATTGCCAAAATATCCGACGCCGAACTCCGTGAGGTGCGCAGAAAAAAGATTGCGATGGTCTTCCAGTCCTTTGCCTTAATGCCGCATATGACCGTGCTGGACAATACTGCGTTCGGTATGGAATTGGCCGGAATTAATGCCGAAGAACGCCGGGAAAAAGCCCTTGATGCACTGCGTCAGGTCGGGCTGGAAAATTATGCCCACAGCTACCCGGATGAACTCTCTGGCGGGATGCGTCAACGTGTGGGATTAGCCCGCGCGTTAGCGATTAATCCGGATATATTATTAATGGACGAAGCCTTCTCGGCGCTCGATCCATTAATTCGCACCGAGATGCAGGATGAGCTGGTAAAATTACAGGCGAAACATCAGCGCACCATTGTCTTTATTTCCCACGATCTTGATGAAGCCATGCGTATTGGCGACCGAATTGCCATTATGCAAAATGGTGAAGTGGTACAGGTCGGCACACCGGATGAAATTCTCAATAATCCGGCGAATGATTATGTCCGTACCTTCTTCCGTGGCGTTGATATTAGTCAGGTATTCAGTGCGAAAGATATTGCCCGCCGGACACCGAATGGCTTAATTCGTAAAACCCCTGGCTTCGGCCCACGTTCGGCACTGAAATTATTGCAGGATGAAGATCGCGAATATGGCTACGTTATCGAACGCGGTAATAAGTTTGTCGGCGCAGTCTCCATCGATTCGCTTAAAACCGCGTTAACGCAGCAGCAAGGTCTTGATGCGGCGCTGATTGATGCGCCGTTAGCAGTCGATGCACAAACGCCTCTTAGCGAGTTGCTCTCTCATGTCGGACAGGCACCCTGTGCGGTGCCCGTGGTCGACGAGGACCAACAGTATGTCGGCATCATTTCGAAAGGAATGCTGCTGCGCGCTTTAGATCGTGAGGGGGTAAATAATGGCTGATCAAAATAATCCGTGGGATACCACGCCAGCGGCGGACAGTGCCGCGCAATCCGCAGACGCCTGGGGTACACCGACGACTGCACCGACTGACGGCGGTGGTGCTGACTGGCTGACCAGTACGCCTGCGCCAAACGTCGAGCATTTTAATATTCTCGATCCGTTCCATAAAACGCTGATCCCGCTCGACAGTTGGGTCACTGAAGGGATCGACTGGGTCGTTACCCATTTCCGTCCCGTCTTCCAGGGCGTGCGCGTTCCGGTTGATTATATCCTCAACGGTTTCCAGCAATTGCTGCTGGGTATGCCCGCACCGGTGGCGATTATCGTTTTCGCTCTCATCGCCTGGCAGATTTCCGGGGTCGGAATGGGTGTGGCGACGCTGGTTTCGCTGATTGCCATCGGCGCAATCGGTGCCTGGTCGCAGGCAATGGTGACTCTGGCGCTGGTGTTAACCGCCCTGCTGTTCTGTATCGTCATCGGTTTGCCGTTGGGGATATGGCTGGCGAGAAGTCCGCGAGCGGCGAAAATTATTCGTCCACTGCTTGATGCCATGCAGACCACGCCAGCGTTTGTTTATCTGGTGCCAATCGTCATGCTATTTGGTATCGGTAACGTGCCGGGCGTGGTGGTGACGATCATCTTTGCTCTGCCGCCGATTATCCGTCTGACCATTCTGGGGATTAACCAGGTTCCGGCGGATCTGATTGAAGCCTCGCGCTCATTCGGTGCCAGCCCGCGCCAGATGCTGTTCAAAGTTCAGTTACCGCTGGCGATGCCGACCATTATGGCGGGCGTTAACCAGACGCTGATGCTGGCCCTTTCTATGGTGGTCATCGCCTCGATGATTGCCGTCGGCGGGTTGGGTCAGATGGTACTTCGCGGTATCGGTCGTCTGGATATGGGGCTTGCCACCGTTGGCGGCGTCGGGATTGTGATCCTCGCCATTATCCTCGATCGTCTGACGCAGGCCGTTGGGCGCGACTCACGCAGTCGCGGCAACCGTCGCTGGTACACCACTGGCCCTGTTGGTCTGCTGACCCGCCCATTCATTAAGTAACTCTGCACTTGCCCGGTGACGCCGGGCATTATCACCCTGCCAAAAAAAGGAATAACAATGCGACATAGCGTACTTTTTGCGACAGCGTTTGCCACGCTTATCTCTACACAAACTTTTGCTGCCGATCTGCCGGGCAAAGGCATTACTGTTAATCCAGTTCAGAGCACCATCACTGAAGAAACCTTCCAGACGCTGCTGGTCAGTCGTGCGCTGGAGAAATTAGGTTATACCGTCAACAAACCCAGCGAAGTAGATTACAACGTTGGCTACACCTCGCTTGCTTCCGGCGATGCAACCTTCACCGCCGTGAACTGGACGCCACTGCATGACAACATGTACGAAGCTGCCGGTGGCGATAAGAAATTTTATCGTGAAGGGGTATTTGTTAACGGCGCGGCACAGGGTTACCTGATCGATAAGAAAACCGCCGACCAGTACAAAATCACCAACATCGCACAACTGAAAGATCCGAAGATCGCCAAACTGTTCGATACCAACGGCGACGGAAAAGCGGATTTAACCGGTTGTAACCCTGGCTGGGGCTGCGAAGGTGCGATCAACCACCAGCTTGCCGCGTATGAACTGACCAACACCGTGACGCATAATCAGGGGAACTACGCAGCGATGATGGCCGACACCATCAGTCGCTACAAAGAGGGCAAACCGGTGTTTTATTACACCTGGACGCCGTACTGGGTGAGTAACGAACTGAAGCCGGGCAAAGATGTCGTCTGGTTGCAGGTGCCGTTCTCCGCACTGCCGGGCGATAAAAACGCCGATACCAAACTGCCGAATGGTGCGAATTATGGCTTCCCGGTCAGCACCATGCATATCGTTGCCAACAAAGCCTGGGCCGAGAAAAACCCGGCAGCAGCGAAACTGTTTGCCATTATGCAGTTGCCAGTGGCAGATATTAACGCCCAGAACGCCATTATGCATGACGGCAAAGCCTCAGAAGGCGATATTCAGGGACACGTTGATGGTTGGATCAAAGCCCACCAGCAGCAGTTCGATGGCTGGGTGAATGAGGCGCTGGCAGCGCAGAAGTAATTTTTATTCGGGCGGATAAGGCGTTTTTGCCGCATCCGCCGTTCTGTGCACAATGCCTGATGCGACGCTGGCGCGTCTTATCATGCCTACAAACCACATCGCACATTTCAACAATCTATCTTTCATCCCATATTCATCAACATCCGCTATTATTGATTTCCAGCTTAATCATCACCTGATGAACAAAAATAATGACTAAACCTAATCATGAGCTTAGCCCGGCGCTGATCGTGCTGATGTCTATCGCCACCGGTCTGGCGGTAGCCAGTAACTATTACGCCCAGCCATTGCTCGACACCATCGCGCGTAACTTTTCCCTTTCCGCCAGTTCGGCAGGCTTTATTGTTACCGCCGCGCAGTTGGGCTATGCCGCAGGTCTACTGTTTCTTGTTCCCCTCGGTGATATGTTTGAACGCCGCCGCCTGATTGTCTCGATGACCTTACTGGCGGCATGCGGCATGTTGATTACCGCCAGCAGTCAGTCGCTGGCGATGATGATCCTCGGTACGGCATTAACCGGTTTATTCTCAGTCGTGGCACAAATTCTGGTTCCGCTGGCAGCGACGCTGGCTTCACCGGATAAACGCGGCAAAGTGGTTGGCACTATTATGAGCGGTCTGCTGTTGGGGATCTTGCTGGCACGGACAGTTGCCGGATTGCTGGCGAATCTCGGCGGCTGGCGCACCGTCTTTTGGGTTGCTTCGGTGTTAATGGCACTGATGGCGCTGGCATTATGGCGTGGTCTGCCACAAATGAAATCAGAAACCCACCTCAACTACCCACAGTTGTTGGGTTCCGTTTTCAGTATGTTTATCAGCGATAAAATTCTGCGTACCCGCGCGTTGCTGGGCTGCCTGACCTTTGCCAATTTCAGCATTCTCTGGACCTCAATGGCCTTTTTGCTTGCCGCTCCACCTTTTAACTACAGCGATGGTGTCATTGGTCTGTTTGGACTTGCGGGAGCTGCCGGAGCGTTGGGCGCTCGTCCGGCGGGCGGTTTTGCCGATAAGGGCAAATCGCACCACACCACAACTTTCGGTCTGCTGCTGCTATTACTTTCATGGCTGGCGATCTGGTTTGGTCACACTTCCGTACTGGCGTTGATTATCGGAATCCTGGTGCTGGATCTCACCGTGCAGGGCGTGCATATCACTAACCAGACGGTAATTTATCGGATACATCCTGATGCGCGCAATCGCCTGACCGCAGGTTACATGACTAGCTACTTTATTGGCGGTGCCGCCGGTTCGCTAATTTCAGCCTCAGCCTGGCAACATGGCGGTTGGGCTGGCGTTTGTCTGGCTGGCGCGACGATTGCCCTGGTTAACTTACTGGTCTGGTGGCGAGGTTTTCATCGTCAGGAAGCCGCAAATTAAGCAATCAGCAACCGTTTTCGTGGCTTTACACTTATAAGGGTGTTAAGAAGCCCATCAGTCTGATAAGGTTAAGATATTCATTCAGTCTATTTATAATATTAACAATCGTTAAGCGTACACTCTATGGAAAGCCCTACTCCACAGCCTGCTCCTGGTTCGGCGACCTTCATGGAAGGATGCAAAGACAGTTTACCGATTGTTATTAGTTATATTCCGGTGGCCTTTGCGTTCGGTCTGAATGCGACCCGTCTGGGATTCTCTCCTCTCGAAAGCGTTTTTTTCTCCTGCATCATTTATGCAGGCGCGAGCCAGTTCGTCATTACCGCGATGCTGGCAGCCGGGAGTAGTTTGTGGATTGCTGCACTGACCGTCATGGCAATGGATGTTCGCCATGTGTTGTATGGCCCGTCACTGCGTAGCCGTATTATTCAGCGTCTGCAAAAATCGAAAACCGCCCTGTGGGCGTTTGGCCTGACGGATGAGGTTTTTGCCGCCGCAACCGCAAAACTGGTACGCAATAATCGCCGCTGGAGCGAGAACTGGATGATCGGCATTGCCTTCAGTTCATGGTCATCGTGGGTATTTGGTACGGTAATAGGGGCATTCTCCGGCAGCGGCTTGCTGCAAGGTTATCCCGCCGTTGAAGCTGCATTAGGTTTTATGCTTCCGGCACTCTTTATGAGTTTCCTGCTCGCCTCTTTCCAGCGCAAACAATCTCTTTGCGTTACCGCAGCGTTAGTTGGTGCCCTTGCAGGCGTAACGCTATTTTCTATTCCCGTCGCCATTCTGGCAGGCATTGTCTGTGGCTGCCTCACTGCGTTAATCCAGGCATTCTGGCAAGGAGCGCCCGATGAGCTATGAGGTTCTGCTGCTTGGGTTACTAGTTGGCGTGGCGAATTATTGCTTCCGCTATTTGCCGCTGCGCCTGCGTGTGGGTAATGCCCGCCCAACCAAACGTGGCGCGGTAGGTATTTTGCTCGACACCATTGGCATCGCCTCGATATGCGCTCTGCTGGTTGTCTCTACCGCACCAGAAGTGATGCACGATACACGCCGTTTCGTGCCCACGCTGGTCGGCTTCGCGGTACTGGGTGCCAGTTTCTATAAAACACGCAGCATTATCATCCCAACACTGCTTAGTGCGCTGGCCTATGGGCTCGCCTGGAAAGTGATGGCGATTATATAACCCACAAGAATCATTTTTCTAAAACAATACATTTACTTTATTTGTCACTGTCGTTACTATATCGGCTGAAATTAATGAGGTCATACCCAAATGGATAGTTCGTTTACGCCCATTGAACAAATGCTAAAATTTCGCGCCAGCCGCCACGAAGATTTTCCTTATCAGGAGATCCTTCTGACTCGTCTTTGCATGCACATGCAAAGCAAGCTGCTGGAGAACCGCAATAAAATGCTGAAGGCTCAGGGGATTAACGAGACGTTGTTTATGGCGTTGATTACGCTGGAGTCTCAGGAAAACCACAGTATTCAGCCTTCTGAATTAAGTTGTGCTCTTGGATCATCCCGTACCAACGCGACGCGTATTGCCGATGAACTGGAAAAACGCGGTTGGATCGAACGTCGTGAAAGCGATAACGATCGCCGCTGCCTGCATCTGCAATTAACGGAAAAAGGTCACGAGTTTTTGCGCGAGGTTTTACCACCGCAGCATAACTGCCTGCATCAACTCTGGTCCGCGCTCAGCACAACAGAAAAAGATCAGCTCGAGCAAATCACCCGCAAATTGCTCTCCCGTCTCGACCAGATGGAACAAGACGGTGTGGTTCTCGAAGCGATGAGCTAACGCGTCATCTCGCTCAAAAATCCAGATTTATAAAAGAAAAAATGACTGGCCAGCATCGCAACATGCTGGCCTTTTTGGCAAGCAGGTCGGCTCAGCCGATGAGTTAAGAAGATCGTGGAGAACAATATGAGCGCAAATGCGGAGACTCAAACCCCGCAGCAACCGGTAAAGAAGAGCGGCAAACGTAAGCGTCTGCTCCTCCTTCTCACCTTGCTCTTTATAATTATTGCCGTAGCGATAGGGATTTATTGGTTTTTGGTACTGCGTCACTTCGAAGAAACCGATGACGCATACGTGGCAGGGAATCAAATTCAAATTATGTCTCAGGTGTCTGGCAGCGTGACGAAAGTCTGGGCCGATAACACCGATTTTGTAAAAGAAGGCGACGTGCTGGTCACTCTCGACCCGACAGATGCTCGCCAGGCGTTTGAAAAAGCCAAAACTGCACTGGCTTCCAGCGTTCGCCAAACCCACCAGCTGATGATTAACAGCAAGCAGTTGCAGGCGAATATTGAGGTGCAGAAAATCGCCCTCGCGAAAGCACAAAGCGACTACAACCGCCGTGTGCCGCTGGGCAATGCCAACCTGATTGGTCGCGAAGAGCTGCAACACGCCCGCGACGCCGTCACCAGTGCCCAGGCGCAACTGGACGTCGCGATTCAACAATACAATGCCAATCAGGCGATGATTCTGGGGACTAAACTGGAAGATCAGCCAGCCGTGCAACAGGCTGCCACCGAAGTACGTAACGCCTGGCTGGCGCTGGAGCGTACTCGTATTATCAGTCCGATGACCGGTTATGTCTCCCGCCGCGCGGTACAGCCTGGGGCGCAAATTAGCCCAACGACGCCGCTGATGGCGGTCGTTCCAGCCACCAATATGTGGGTGGATGCCAACTTTAAAGAGACGCAGATTGCCAATATGCGTATCGGTCAGCCGGTCACTATCACCACGGATATTTACGGCGATGATGTGAAATACACCGGTAAAGTGGTTGGTCTGGATATGGGCACAGGTAGCGCGTTCTCACTGCTTCCAGCGCAAAATGCGACCGGTAACTGGATCAAAGTCGTTCAGCGTCTGCCTGTGCGTATCGAACTGGACCAGAAACAGCTGGAGCAATATCCGCTGCGTATCGGTTTGTCCACGCTGGTGAGCGTCAATACCACTAACCGTGACGGTCAGGTACTGGCAAATAAAGTACGTTCCACTCCGGTAGCGGTAAGCACCGCGCGTGAAATCAGCCTGGCACCTGTCAATAAACTGATCGACGATATCGTAAAAGCTAACGCTGGCTAATCCAGAGGTGCGTGTGATGCAACAGCAAAAACCGCTGGAAGGCGCGCAACTGGTCATTATGACGATTGCGCTGTCACTGGCGACATTCATGCAGGTGCTGGACTCCACCATTGCTAACGTGGCGATCCCCACTATCGCCGGGAATCTGGGCTCATCGCTCAGCCAGGGAACGTGGGTAATCACTTCTTTCGGGGTGGCGAATGCCATCTCGATCCCGCTTACCGGCTGGCTGGCAAAGCGCGTCGGGGAAGTGAAACTGTTCCTTTGGTCCACCATCGCCTTTGCTATTGCGTCGTGGGCGTGTGGTGTCTCCAGCAGCCTGAATATGCTGATCTTCTTCCGCGTGATTCAGGGGATTGTCGCCGGGCCGTTGATCCCGCTTTCGCAAAGTCTATTGCTGAATAACTACCCGCCAGCCAAACGCTCGATCGCGCTGGCGTTGTGGTCGATGACGGTGATTGTCGCGCCAATTTGCGGCCCGATCCTCGGCGGTTATATCAGCGATAATTACCACTGGGGCTGGATATTCTTCATCAACGTGCCGATTGGCGTGGCGGTGGTGTTGATGACACTGCAAACTCTGCGCGGACGTGAAACCCGCACCGAACGGCGGCGGATTGATGCCGTGGGGCTGGCACTGCTGGTTATTGGTATCGGCAGCCTGCAGATTATGCTCGACCGCGGTAAAGAGCTGGACTGGTTTTCATCACAGGAAATTATCATCCTTACCGTGGTGGCGGTGGTGGCTATCTGCTTCCTGATTGTCTGGGAGCTGACCGACGATAACCCGATAGTCGATCTGTCGTTGTTTAAGTCGCGCAACTTCACCATCGGCTGCTTGTGTATCAGCCTCGCGTATATGCTCTACTTCGGCGCTATTGTTCTGCTGCCGCAGTTGTTGCAGGAGGTCTACGGTTACACGGCGACCTGGGCAGGTTTGGCCTCTGCGCCGGTAGGGATTATTCCGGTGATCCTGTCGCCGATTATCGGCCGCTTCGCGCATAAACTGGATATGCGGCGGCTGGTAACCTTCAGCTTTATTATGTATGCCGTCTGCTTCTACTGGCGTGCCTATACCTTTGAACCAGGTATGGATTTTGGCGCGTCGGCCTGGCCGCAGTTTATCCAGGGGTTTGCGGTGGCCTGCTTCTTTATGCCGCTGACCACCATTACGCTGTCTGGTTTGCCACCGGAACGACTGGCGGCGGCATCGAGCCTCTCTAACTTTACGCGAACGCTGGCGGGGTCTATCGGCACGTCGATAACCACGACCATGTGGACCAACCGCGAGTCGATGCACCATGCGCAGTTGACTGAGTCGGTAAACCCGTTCAACCCGAATGCCCAGGCGATGTACAGTCAACTGGAAGGGCTTGGGATGACGCAACAGCAGGCATCAGGCTGGATTGCCCAGCAGATCACCAATCAGGGGCTGATTATTTCCGCCAATGAGATCTTCTGGATGTCAGCCGGGATATTCCTCGTCCTGCTGGGGCTGGTGTGGTTTGCTAAACCGCCATTTGGCGCAGGTGGCGGCGGAGGCGGTGCGCACTAAGTACAACTAAGCCAGTTCATTTGAACTGGCTTTTTTCAATTAATTGTGAAGATAGTTTACTGACTAGATGTGCAGTTCCTGCAACTTCTCTTTCGGCAGTGCCAGTTCTTCGTTGCTGTTGATGCGTACGTCACGTTCCAGAATGCTACGCGCAATATCCTGCGCTTCCTGCAACGAGTGCATCTGGTAAGTGCCACACTGGTAGACGTTCAGTTCCGGGATCTGATTCTGATCCTGCACTTTCAGCACGTCTTCCATTGCCGCTTTCCAGGCATCAGCAACACGCTGCTCATCTGGCGTACCAATCAGACTCATATAAAAACCGGTGCGGCAGCCCATTGGCGAGATATCGATAATCTCTACACCATTACCGTTAAGATGGTTACGCATAAAACCAGCAAACAGGTGCTCCAGGGTATGGATCCCTCTTTCTGGCATCACTTCTTTGTTCGGCACGCAGAAGCGCAGATCGAACACGGTGATTGCGTCGCCATGCGGGGTGTTCATTGTTTTCGCCACCCGAACTGCAGGCGCTTCCATCCGGGTATGATCGACTGTGAAGCTATCTAACAACGGCATTTAGCCACCTCCGGTAATTTTTTTAAAAATTTTCTGAACTCTTTCTTCCCAGGCGAGTCTGAGTATATGAAAGACGCGCATTTGTTATCATCATCCCTGAATTCAGAGATGAAATTTTGGCCACTCACGAGTGGCCTTTTTCTTTTCTGTCAGGCGTGTTTTTCCAGCCACACCGCAAACGGTTCGGTATCAGCGGCTTCCATTTCCTGCTGACGGCGTTCAGACGCCTCGCGCTCGGCTACAAAATCCTCTTCGCGCAGAATTTCCAGCGGCTCTTCACGCAGCAGATTACGGTAGGCTTCTGCAAATGCTTTGCCTGTTCCGCCAATACCAGTATCAATCATAGACCTTAAGATACGGGCAGAGAAAGTCAGATCGGGATTATCGAAGCAGGCAACCAGTTCATCACACACTTTCTGATACGCTTCGCCGCCGTTAATACTATCCAGCGTTTGCGCGACGCGTTTCAGATCGCGGAACAGATCTTTACCCACCTGCGGTAACGGGAACTGTGCGGTTTCGCAGCCGATACCCAGCGTCAGACCCGGTTTGCGACCTTCGAGGATCACCCGGTTCCAGTTAACGCGTGTACAGGCAAGTTCGCTACTGCTCATTTCCGGTGCATCAGCCAGCGCACACCAGACCATAAACAGGTCGAGGAATCGCACCTGCTGTTCATCTACACCAATCGGCGAGAACGGGTTGATGTCCAGCGAACGCACTTCAATATATTCAATGCCGCCACGTAACAGCGCATCAGAAGGCGACTCGCCGCTGCGGGTAACGCGTTTTGGACGAATCGGCGCGTACAGTTCGTTTTCAATCTGCAACACGTTGCTGTTGATTTGCAGCCTCTTACCGTCTTTCTCAATACCAATCTTCGCGTACTCTTCCGATGGCGTTTTGATTGCCTGTTTAAGGCCCGCTACGTACTCGTAAAGATCGTTGAAGGTAATACCAAGATTGCTTTGCGATTTATTGGTATAGCCGAGATCGCTCAAACGAAGAGAGGTCGCATACGGCAGGTAATACATACCGCACTCGGTTTTCTCAAACGGCAGCGACGTTGGTTTTCCTTGCAGGAAAGAAGAACAAATCGCCGGAGATGCACCAAACAGATAAGGAATGACCCAACCGAAACGATAGTAATTGCGGATAACGCGGAAATAGCCCGCAGAAATTTTCTCTTTGGCATCAGCGCCCGAGATATCACCGCACTTCGCTTGCCAGAATGCCATTGGCAAAGAGAAATTGTAGTGCACGCCGGAAATGGTTTGCATCAGCGCGCCGTAGCGATTTTTCAGCCCTTCACGATACAGCGTTTTAAAGCGTCCGGTGTTAGAAGTGCCGTACTGTGCCAGTTCGATGTCCTGACCTTCTGCGATGTAGCATGGCATACTTAACGGCCACATCCGCTCATCGCCCATATTGCGCGCCGTATAACGATGCAGATCGCGCATAAAGGTCAGCATATGTTCAATATCACCATCCACTGGTGTAATGAATTCCAGCAATGCTTCCGCAAAATCGGTAGTAATCCATTTGTGCGTCAGTGCGGAACCTAATGCTTCAGGATGACCTGTTGTTGCCAGTGTGCCATCAGCATTAACACGCAAAGTTTCGCGCTCCAGCCCACGCTGTATCCCCTTTAACGCCTGAGGATGTTTTTCCAGCCAGGCCAGCGCCTGTGATACGTCCGGGATCAAATTGACCTCCCGCCTGTCAAAATCGTTTTAATTAGCATAACTGTAATGGTGACCATATGTGCAGGCCTACAATTAGTGCCACCACATCATGCCCTGAACGGTCGCTGCTGCAACTGCAACATAGCGTAACGCTTTACCAAGGCACAAAAAAAAGATTACCGGTCCCCACGAGATGCGCATCCATCCCGCTAACAGACACAGTAAATCGCCAACCACGGGCATCCAGCTTAATAATAGCGTGACTGCACCATAGCGTTTCAGCCAGCCGGTAGCTTTCTCTTGCCAGCGCGATGTTTTACGCAATGGAAAGAAACGCCCAAGGATAACGTTAGTTAACCCTCCAAGGCTATTACCCATTGTTGCTGTTAAAACTAAAACCCAGGGATGACTGATCCCGGAAAGCAACATTGCCACCAGCACGACTTCGGAGTTGCCGGGTAATAGTGTAGCGCTGAGAAAACTACTGGCAAACAACGAGAAAAGCGATAACGCTTCACTCACAGCAAGCGAACATCCACGGCGTCCATGCCTGCTGCACGGGCCGCCTGAATACCGAAATCGGCATCTTCAAAGACCACACACTGCGTCGGTTGCACGCCCATACGCTGCGCGCACAACAAAAATGTGTCTGGCGCGGGTTTATGGTGTTTGACGTGATCGGCAGCGACGACGGCGTCAAAATAATGGCGTAATCCCAGGTGCGCCAGCAATGCCTCAGCGATGGCGCTTTCACTCCCCGTTCCTACAGCCATTGGGCGACGACCATGCCAACTTTTCACCACATCAACAAGAGGAAGCGGTTCGACGCTATCCAGCAGCATACTTCTTACTGCTTCTGTTTTTTCACGCGCTAACGCATGCGGGTCGAGATCGGCCTGATTCAGCTCAATAATTGCCTGAGCAATACGCCAGGTGGGCGATCCATTAAGCGCAATCATCGCCTGAATATCGTACTGAAGACCGTAGTGCCCTAATACTTCGCGCCACGCTTTACGGTGCGTAGGCTCCGTATCCAGGATTGTGCCATCCATATCAAAAATTAAACCTGCATAACGCTCGTACATGGTCTTCTCGCAAGTCGAAAAATATGACGCTACTTTAGCGTAATTGCTTGATTTTGTCGCTGATGGCGAAGGAGAAGAAAATTCAGGAAATGGATAAAGGAGTTATTTAGAAATGAGATATTTTTGAAGGAAATTTTTTGGAGAAGATGGTGCATCCGGGAGGATGACTCACTGACGTTCGCCCTTCGGGCCGTTGCTGGCGCAACGTTATCCTTCCTGGTGCCTGCGGTTAATACCGCTATCTCTTCGATACCTTCATTGCTGAAGGTTACGGAGAATATGGTGCATCCGGGAGGATTCGAACCTCCGACCGCTCGGTTCGTAGC
>ERZ827440.437-NODE-437-length-59828-cov-5.700684_pt1 | contig 59828 bp, 78 predicted proteins | sample MGYA00519774_ERZ827440 | MGnify/ENA primary metagenome ERZ827440 (study PRJEB31778, sample SAMEA3449302) | human gut metagenome | biome: human gut; feature: human-associated habitat; material: faeces | place: United Kingdom | collected 2010/2012 ... | reverse complement strand
TCAAAAATTTATAATTTGGGTTTATATTACATCGCTTTTTTAGCGATTTACAAATTATACCATTTATCTTTTTAATTGTATTTGTAACTAAAAAACAGATAAGCATATCTCTATTTTTATAATATTATAAAGTGTTAATCTCATGAATATTGATTAACACTTTAATAAAATAAACATGGATGATATACTATGTTTATTTTATTTCACAAATTTAAGCAAATGGATTTTTTGTTTTACACATTTTAAGAACTATCAATTTTGAGTATTATGCTTTTGTTCATAAATAGATGTTATTTTTACATTTTTCACCTCTTGAGCATATTTTCTATGCAAATATTTAAAAAATAGCAGTTTCTATTATGTTTTGAATTTACTTTTACAATTTGCTATTTACTATATTTATAGTAAATATTCTTACAATATTCTCGCCCTAAATTTTAAAATTTATAATTTTTTATTCCTTCTATCAATTTTAAAATTATGAATTGATAACGATCTTCATCTCCAAAACTGTATTTTTTAAGCATTTTCTTTTTTCTATCAATAATTTCTAACATAGCCATTTCATTACCTTTTTGTGCTAATACTCCTAATTCATATAAACTTTTATTTTTCATTTTCTGAATCTCCTTTCATATAATTTCTTAATTTATTAATTGCCCTTATTTTAATTTTGCTAATAGTTTTTGAATATATTTCTAATATTTCAGCTGCTTCATTTTGTGATAATTCTTCATGAAAAAGCAAAAAAATAACTGCCTGTTCAATATCTGACAGACAGCTTAAAGCAGTATTTAATTCTAAACGAGATTCAACATCGTAAATATCAGAACAAGGACAATTAGTGTCAATAAATCCTTGTAAAAAAGTCGAAAAATTCTCATTGTTTAATATAGTATTTTCTTTATTGATAATATTCATTTGTTTTTTAAAGTAAGTTCTTGAAGATAAAATAATAGTTTTATTTAGGAAACTATCAAACCTTTCTTCCTTATAGTCATTTTTATTTTCCATAAGTGTTCCTCCCAAATTTAAAATTTGGGCTTAATATTCCTGCTTAAGAGGAACACATTAGAAATTAAAAACCTCCATTCTTATAAAATTTTTATTTAACAATACATAAAAAGGGCAAAAAAGCCTGTTTAAGTAAAATCTCATCATAAGTACATCTATATACTTCATTTGCAGATATGTTCTACTTAAACAGGCTATAATAAGCCCTGTAAGGAGTATATAGGATTTTTTGTGCATTTTCTGTCGAATTTTGTAAGACATTTTGTCGAAAATCGACTTATAAAAAGATTGTAAATCTTTTTAATTAGCGAGAAATAAGCATTTATAAAATTCGACATACTTCGATAAAGTATATATTTTTACACATATAAAGTATATATTGTTTTTATGAAAGAATATAAAATATACATATAGAGAGGTGTTTTAGATGGAGGGTTAATTGTAATGGCATTAGATAAAGTACTAATAGGGGCAAGAATACGAAAAATAAGAGAAGAATTATTTTGCGAATCAAGAGTAGATTTTGCTAGAAGATGTAATTTAACAGAAAGACATATTGGTCAACTTGAGAGAGGAGAATTTTTAATTAGTCTACCTTCTCTTGACAATATTATTACTGCAACAGGTGTTGACACAGATTTTATTTTGTATGGAAAAGGTGAAAATGACAGATTAAAAATAAAGCAAAATTTAATTTCCTTTATTGATAAAGCAGACAAAGATGAATTACAAATGTATTATAAATGTATAACTACTATAAGAACTTATGTCAAAAAAGTTGAAAATTAATTGATTTCAGGGTAATTTCATAAAATATTACAATTTGTAATATTTTATGAAATTACCCTGTGTAAAAACATATAAAAATTGTTAATTATTGTATAAAATTAATAAATTGCTTAATTACAATTTATTTGACAAAGCCAATAAACCTTCATTATCTGTGTATAAATATACTTTTATAGTATTCAAGCTATTATGTCTGATAATTCCAACATTTTCTAAAAACTTTGTATATTTAAGTTATTTTCAAAATAATATAATTTATGGAATCTGAAAAACTTAAAATATGTATATTGATAAATTTAAAAATCTTTTATTTTTGAAATAATTGTTTCTATAAAATATCTAGGAGAAATTTTATTCGAATTTTGAAAAAATTTTTCTAAAACATTTTTATCTGTATACCTATACATTGAGTTAATAGACTTCTCTATGGCCCATTTTATCTGAGAAGGATTAGCATTTTTAAAATTATTAGAAATATAAGGATACAATTTTTTTTCAAAATTACTAATTAAGTTCGGATAAATAGTACAAACTTTTATACATTCAACTAAATATTTATATCCTTTACTTTTTACATTAAAATCAAAACTAGATAAAAAATTAATAATTTTATCATTAATTTTATCATCATTAATTTCACTAATTATGGAGTTTAAATAGTTAATCAAATTATCATAATTTATAGGTTTTAATAATATACCATAAATTGAATTTAGACATTTATAAGAAGATAATAGTTCATAATGAGCAGTAATAAGAATAATTTTAGGCGTATCAATTTTTTCACTAATTAACTTTTCTATAACTTGGAATCCATTTAAAAGTGGCATTTTAACATCTAATAATATGACATCAGGTTTTAGTGATTTTATTTTTTCATATGTATCTAATCCATCTACAGAAATTCCAATAATATTGATTTTATTATTAAGTTTTTTTATAGAATTAAATAAATTAATATCGAAGTCTTTATTATCATCAGCTATGAGTAAACTAATCAAAATAAACACCCCTCAATCATTATATTACATTTTTTGCCAAAATACAACAAAAAAACATTTTTATTTTTTCCATTTTCTCCACTTTTTTATCAATTTTTTCTATTTTTTCCAAAAATATTTTTTATTCAATTAAATAGTGATATAAAATAATTAGAAAAACTTTTTTAAAGGAAGGAGGGAATAAATATAACTTTTACTAATAATATTGTTGCTAAAAATAAAATAAAGGAGGAAATTAGAATGATTAAAAATTTTAAAAGACGAGTACTTGCAATGGTTTTAATTTTTACGATTTGTATTGGACTATTCTTACCATTAAATGTACAAGCAAATGATGCAACAGCGGAAAATCTAATAAATGATACAACAGAAGAAACTCTAATAAATGACATAATAGAAAAAAATCAAATAACTGATACGGCAGAAAAAAGACTAGTAGATGACACTGAGAATAATATTTATTATATTTCTAATATAGCGGAAATAGGCAAACTTGGAATTTACGGAAATATTCCCGATGCGAAATTTTTCTTGACAACAGACATAGACTTTAGTAGTACAGAAATAAAACCATTTTGCGACAATTTTAAAGGTACATTTGATGGATGTGGTCATACTATATCTTTTAATATAGATGAACATACAGGAGCTTTTGCAAATACTCAATATTTAGGACTTTTCAGCAAATGTACAGGAGCTACTATAAAAAATTTATATGTTAATGCAAATATTTCATTGACAACAGGAGGCTCATTCTTTAATCCAAGTGTATATATTGGAGGAATTGTTGGAAGTTCAGCAGATTCTACTATAGAAAATGTTCATGTTTCTGGCAATATAAATATACTAACTAGCAACGATAATAGTCCTTGGGTAGGTGGCATAGTTGGAGAGGCAACAAATACTAAAATTAATCTTAGTTCTAATACTGCAACAATAACGACAGAAGCAAACTCTTATGTTGGAATTGTAAGAGCCGGAGGATTATGTGGAGAATTTAGTGGTACAATAGAAAACTGTTATAATAAGGGAGACATACAATCAACAGCTGCTATTGATAGTCCTTATGCAGGAGGCCTTGTTGGAATCAATAAGGGAAATATAAATAAAAGTTACAATTCCGGAAAAGTTCAATCAAAAGGTCCAAGTACAAGTATGTCAGATATTTATGCAGGTGGAATTGTAGCAAAAGGAGAAAATGGAAGCTCTGTAGCAGATTGTGCAGTTATGTCTCCAGAAATAAGTGTTGCAACAGGCTGGATAAATACAGGGTATAAATATATAATAGCTAATGGTGGAAATAAAAGCAATAATATTTCTATAAATAGTATTAGTGGTTCTCCAACGAATGATTCTAATACTAGATATACACAAGATGAGTTAAAGACTTCTGCACCATATAAAAATTTTGATTTCTGTAATACTTGGGTAATAGATAGAAATAGTAATAGTGGCTATCCATATCATTATAGTAATAAATATGCTATCAATTTAGATGACCAAATTATACCTGCTGGTTTTAGCTTTTTATACACTAATAATTATATAAAACTAAGTGATTTAAGACAAGCAACTGATGGATTTACTTTATGTGTAAAACCATTTGGTGAAATATTATTGGATTTAGGCATTACGGATAATAAACTAAATGGAGATGATTATATAACACTTGAATCATTAAATAATTGGTATCTTTTTAATAAAGGAAATTGTTATAGCATATTAAAGATGAAAACAGGACATACAGACAAAGGACAAATAGGAACATCAATTCCTTTTATGGAGTTTAATATAAACTTATTGGAATTACTTTATCAAGATTTAAGTCAACAAATTCAAAATTCAGAAACAGAAAAACAATTATATAACGAACTCTATTGTATTATATATAATAAAATAGAGTCTGGTAATGTTTATAGTCCTGATTTAGCTCATTATTTTAATAGTACTGATGCTCAAGCAAGTTACTTAATTGCGGAAGAATATATACGAAAAGTTATGAATGTCGACAGAGATTCAGAAGGATATATACAAGTACCTGAATTCTTTTCTAAAGAACAAAAAGAATTCTTATTATCTATACCTAATATTTATGATGAAGAAAACAATAGAATCAGAGTAAACAGTTATAATTTAACTAACATAGAAAAGAAAGCTATACTAGTGAGCCGTACGGGAAATAAATCTATGAATAATTATGCTGCTGAAAATATACTTCATGCATTTTACACATCAGCTTTAGGTCCATTTTTGAAAGGACCAGATGATTTTATTGAAATAAATGGAGAAGTGCTAGATAAAGTCGCAGGTTTTACAAAATTTAAAAATGCAATAAAAGCAGATGCTGGAGTGGGAGAAGAAAAATTCTCAAAGGGTCCTATTGATTTTGTTCCATTTATGGCTAATTTAGAGAAACTTCATGGTGATGTATAATTTTATTATTCATTGTGAATTATAAAAATTTTTTTATATACGACTAGATTTATATTTTTACTTATGCTAATATAGATAAAAATAAGTTATATAGGAAGTTTGTAATGGAAAAAAATATTAAAAAAATATTAATTATCTTTATGATTCTAATTATTTCTTTTGGAATACTATATTTTTTTGGAAAAGCATTTAAAGATGAAAAAGGTAATTACCTATACATACAAATGAAAGAGATTAGTGATAATCAAAGTCTTATAGGATTATCCAAAGAAGAAATTATTAAAATATTAGGAAATCCAATATATGAATTTAATGATCAAAGTGGGAATGTATATGCATACAATGCAGGAACTTTAACACAAGGAACATTTTTTATTAATACAACACTTATTTTGGATTGTGCTTACAGTGCTGAACTTAGAATATTTTTTGATGAAAAAGATAAAGTAGAATATACTAGAATTAGTCTAATTCCATAAGATAAATTTAATAGTAAACATATGGAAGAATACCCCATAATAATATATGTTATTTGGAGAATCATAATTTAACTTTATATAAAATATACTAAAAAATGTAGCATAAGTACACTTATGCTACATTTTTTAGTATATTTTATATAGAGCAATTATTATATTTGAACTGAATATAAAGTTATTTTTCCTTATTTTGATACATAGACATCATTACATACATACCTTGTAGAAATCCATTTTTATAATACAATTGATTTTCTCTGAAATAATAATTAGAAGTTGTTTCTGTTCTTTTTTCTAAAAGACTATATAATTCTTTTCTGCTTTTGGGATGTACTTTTTGCTTTATAAATTTATATAAATTATCACTACTACATATATCTTCTTTACGACATACTTCTAATTCTTTATCTTTCATATCAAATGTATCTGAATCTTCCATCTTTTCAAAAAGTAAATCAAAAAAATTTTCTTTTATATCTTCCATTTCTCTGCCCTCCTTTCGTATCATTTATATTGTATAAAAAATACATATTAAAAAGGAATGCTGAAAGAAAAATTTTTTAAAGTAATAAAACACTTGCAGTTGTAAGATTATAAAAGATTTCTAAAAAAATATTTTTTCCATACAAAAAATTGTTATAAATAGCATAAAATCAAGAAAAAAATTTTTTTACTTGTGCTTATTGAAATTAAATAAAAATCTATATAAAATATAACTGTGTATAAAGATTATGTTGTATCATAAGATATGACTACCCATAAAGATTACTTTATGGCATAACTACTAAAATTTAGTTAGTAGCAGTACATCTACATTTTATATGTAGCATAAAATTGGGATTAAGCACATAAATATATAGATTATTTATCGTGCCTTAAAATAAAGAAAGTAATAAATCTAACAAGTTCCCCCTTTTAGATTATTGCTTTCTTTTTTTGACCAAAAATAAAAAGAAAGGAGGATTTAATCAAAAAATCTTTTACACAAAAAATTGGAAGGAGTTTTTAATTATGGAAAGTGGTTTTAGTTTTGAATTATACGAGATGGTATTTGAAAACTGTTTTATACATAGTTCAAGATACAAAAACGGAAATTTACAATTAAGTTTATTTGGAATTGATCCAGAAACAAACCAAACTGCACATTTTGCAGATATTACACTAGACCAAAATAGTAGAATGTTAAAAGAGGATGAAATAGTAGTTGATTGTAAATACAAGCCTAAAATGATACCACAATTAATTAAGCTTGGTATTTTAAAAAAGCAAACTGGTATCTGTGTTTTAGGTAATTGTATATACCCTATTTATACTATTGACTTTACTAGAATAGGTGAAATTAAATATTGTATGCAAGAATTAGTTGCAGCGTAAATGAAAGGAAGGTAAAAAATGGAACAAACAAGAAATACTAACTTGCCAATAATTGGTATGGTTCAACATGGAATACAAATTCAAAATCCAAATGGAACAAAAAGAGCTAAAGAATTAGGACATTTTATTGCAAAAATACAAGATAATTATATGCAAAAATTCTTACAAAAATTTAAAGAACTATATGAAGGAAAAAAATATATAGAAATTGAGTTTGTAAATGATAATCCTTTGACTAAAAAATTTGTAAGATATAATCAAGGTGGCGAGGTGTGTTATTGCTTAGAAGGAAATAACATAGGTAGCCAAAAAACTAAAAACGGTTGGAAACCAATAGAATGTAATACTGTTGAATGCCCATATAGACAAAGAAATGAAGTAGGAAAAACAGCTTGTAATAGAATCGGATGGCTAAAATTTTTTATCCCATCAATTTCAATGGATAGAATATGGTTAATGAAAATTACAGGTCAAAAATCTATTGATAGACTAGATTCTTATATTAAAATACAAAAAGCTCAAGGAAATCCCTTAAATAATCGTTATATTTTATTTCTAAAACAAGAAGAACAAGAAAATAAATTTACAGGTCAAAAATTTAATAATTATGTCTTAGATATTTTGAAAAAAGAAGATTTTTTATTAGAACAAACAATTCCCCAAACAAGTGAAATTAGTGTAAAACAATCCACAGCAAATGCAGAAAATGTGAATAACAATGTAGTAAATCAAGAGTTGAAAGTAATTAATAACAATACTACTTCTAATGTTACTAAAGTAGAAACAGCAAAAGCTAAAGAAGTAAATTCAAAACAGTCTACTACTGCAAAAAAACAAACAAAAAGTAAAACTAAAAAAGAAGAAAACAAATCTAAAGAAACTGAATTAGGAGAAACAAAAACAGATAATACAGAAGATGAATTAAAAAATTGTTATGCTTTATTAAGTACCTTTACAGAAAAATTAACTAATAAACAAGGTGAATCTAAAGAATATTTAATTGGTGAATTTACAGATATGCAAGACAACATAAGTAATATTGTAATTAGACCAGAAGATTCAAAAGAAATTGCAGAATGTGATTTAGGAACATTTGTAAAATTAGATGTAAGTGAAATTGGAGGCAGAAAATTTGCAATGAAACTAGAGTTTATTGAAAAAAGGTTAAAAAATATAGCAGCATAAGAAAGGCACTCTTATACTACTATTCACACTGTCAGTTGCATTAACTTTTTATATTATACACAAATAAAAAGTAAAAAGTCAATGCTCAAAAAATAAAAATTTAATAATAAGGAGAATATGCAATGCACAATAAATTTAAGAATGGAATGAAAGTTATTGTATGTGGTCCTGGTGAAAATAATGGAAAGTTTTATAAAAATGTACCAGCAAAAATTGTTAATCGCGACCCTCATTATAAAGATTATTTAGTTAGATTTAAAAATGGTACAGAAGATTGGTTTTTACCGGAATATATACGAAAACCATATTCAAGAAAAAGGAAAAGGAGCAAATAAAATATGAAAGTTAATTATGTGAAAACAATAGGATTCAGGAAATTTGAAAAAGAATTTGAGACAAAACTTTATGATATAACAACTATTACTGGTGGAAATACAAAAGGAAAAACTAACATATTATATGCAATTATATGGGCTTTTTTAGGAAGTAATTTAACTGGTGATGAAAGAGTATGGCTTGGAAATAAGAATTCAGATGATTGCTATGTAGAACTAAAATTTACTGACAATGCAAATAATGAGCATACATTAGTTAGATATAAAAATAAATATGATAATAATAAAAATTTTATTGTATTAGACAACAAAAAAGCAGAACCAAAAGATTTACAGAGTTTTTATAGCGACAAAAAATTATTTTTATCAATACTTAACCCCAATTATTTTATTAATAAGCAACCAGCAGAGCAAAAAGCACTTCTAAACCAATACCTACCATTAGTTGATATATCAACAGTTTATGAAAAACTAGAATCCTCTGAAAAAAACTATTTAGAAGGAATACCAAAAAATATTATTGAATACTTAAAAGAATTAAATGGTAATAAAAAAATGTATGAGGATAAAATAAAAAATCTTAATGGAAAAATTGAATATGCAGAAAATGTTGTAAATACTGTAATAGAAGAAAAAAAGACATTTGAAAAAGATGAAGAACTATCACTTGCTAGGCAAGAATTATCTTTTTTGACTTCAAATAATGCTTTATTAAATAAAGAAAATCAACAAAAAATTGTTAATAATTTGCAAAATCAAATATCACAAATAGAAAAACAAATAAGTGATTTAGATACTAAAATGAAAACTGGCAAAAAGATATATTTAGAAATTAAAAGTAATGCTACTGTTTGTTGCCCTACTTGTGAGCAAAAAATACAAGAAGAAAGCAAAATTGCAACAATTAAGAATATGAAAAAAGATTTAGAAGGAGCATTTGATAATAAAAATAACCTTGAAAAAGATTTAGTAGATGTTAAAAGTAAATTAATGACTGAAAGATGTAAATTACATGCACTAGAAGGAACATCTAATATAGACAACGAAAAAAGAATAGCAGAAGTAAAAACTCAAATCGAAAGATTAGAGCAAGAACAATTAGAAATTGAAAAGTATAATAATGCTATTTTAGTAAAACAAAATAATATAAATGGAGCAAAAAAAGATATTGAAACATTTAAAAAGCAAATTATTGAGAATAGGTCTATTATAGATAATATCAAAAAAACAAAGGAAATTGCTGAAAAGCTATACATTAACTATATAGAAGAAAAAATGAAATTTGCTACTAAACATTTAAAAAATGTAAAAATCAAATACTATTCCATATTAAAAGATAGTGGAGAACTAAAAGAGGATTTTATTATTACATATAACAATAATGAATTGAAAAATTTATCAAGGTCAGAAACTATTGCTACTTCAATAGAATTATGCAATATGTTTAATAAAATTTCAGGAGTTAATTTACCATTATTTATTGATGATAGTGAATCATGTGCTGATTATAATTTTATACAAGATTATTCAAATGATACACAAATTTTAATTGCTAGAGTTGAAAAAGGACAAGATTTAAAATTTCAAGATAGTAGTTTGGAAAATACAAATTATTTACAAGCTGCATAAATAATTAAGAAAGGCAGAGAAATCTGCCTTTTTCTTATAATTAAAAGAAAGAAAGGAAAATACATATGAAAATCAAAGTTTTATTAGTTATACCAGGAAAGGAAGTTCAAACGATTAGAATTCCTGCAAGTATAAAATTTATAAAATCATTTATAGGAGAAAATTTATTTAGAATTAAATTAGATGAAAATACGGTACTTATTGCTAACAAAAATGCTAAATTTGATGACTTTAATAGAATTTTTAAAGGAAATATTATACTTGGAACATTTTTGATTATTTCTATAAAAAATAATCGTAAAGTTTCAATGAAAAAGAAAACTGTTAGAAAATATACTAATATGTTTAAAATTAAGAGACACCAAAAGAAAATAGATATTTATAAAGAAGAATTTTTAGAAGAATACTATTACAGACAAAGAGAAAGAAAAGAAAAAAATAGAAAGCACAATAAAGAAATTATCTTTAAAAATGTTGCATAAGAAAGGAAGGAAAAATATATGAATAAATTTATAGCAATGATCATTTTAAAACCAGATATTAAGGAAAAAAGAGTTAATAAGGTTCAAAATAGTATATTAAATATGTTTGAACAAAATACAAAAGTACACAGAATTTGGTATCTTGGAAAGCAAAAACTTGACTTTAACACAAAAAGATATAATGAAGGAATTTATTTAAAAATAAATTTAACGGCTAAACCTAAAAAAATTGAATATATAAGGCAAGAATTAAGAAAAAATCAAGATATCATATCTACTATTATTATAAATAATGATAGTGAAAAAAATAATAGATTACCAATATTTAAAGTTCAAAAATTACCATTTAATAAAAATATGCCTGTAAATAACATCTCTTTAAATGAACATGGTAAAAAGGTATATATGCTTATTAGTAAAAATATTAAATTACCTTTTGCAGAATCAGATATACTTGCAATTAGTGATGATTGTAAAAGAATTTATCAATATGCTAGTCAAAAATTACAAAATTATATTTTTGTAAAAGGATATCATACAACTAAAAAGTTCAAAGTTATTAAAGATGTAGAAAATGAATTAAAGAAAAATTGGAAAGTAGAACTTGTATTAGGAGATAATCCAAATGTAGTACAACAATTACTAATACAAGAAAAATACTTAATTTAGGAAAGGAAGGAATTTTATTATGAATCAATACGAAACAATTTTTATTATGAATAATCAAATCACTAAGGAAGAACAACAAGCTGTAATTGATAAAATTACAAGCTATATAAAGGAAAATGGAACTATAACTAAAGAAGATAACATAGGTGTTAAAAAATTAGCTTATGAGGTAAAAAAACAAAAAGAGGGTTATTATTATCTTATTGAATTTGAATCTAATCCAAGTGTAATTGACGAATTACAAAGAATATATCGAATTACAGATGCTGTTTTAAAATTTATTACTATAAGGAAAGATGATTAATGAAAGGAAGGAAAGAAAGATTATGAATAAAGTTATATTATTAGGAAGATTAACAAAAAATCCGGAAATTAGATATTCACAAAAAAATGATATGAAAGTTGCAAATTTTACTCTTGCTGTGAATAGAAAATATGTTAAAACTGGTGAAGAAAGGCAAACAGACTTTATAAATATTGTTACATATTCCAAATTAGCTGAATTTGCAGAAAAGTATTTAAAACAAGGTCTACAAGTATGTGTATGTGGCAGAATGCAAACTCGCATCTATGAAGATAATAACGGGCAAAAACGATACATAACAGAAATTATTTCTGAAGAAATAGACTTTGCAGATAGTCCTAAAAAAATAGATGAAAGTGTATTATATGCTAACACACCAGTTAATTCTCAAGCACAAGAAAATATAGATAATGATGTGATATCAAGTGGTGATGATTTACCATTTTAATAGATTGGAGGAAAGTAAAGATGAAATTTTATATAAGAAGTTTTGAAAATTCTCTTAAATTACCAGAAAACTATTTAAAAGTTATAAAAAAATATGCTAAAAATGGGAATGTGAATTTAATAAAGGATGATTACTATGAAATTGCAATAATTGAAATCGATTCTTTAGAAATATTACCACAATTTGAGAAAGACATAAGGGAAACTAGAGGAATTATTAGGAGTTTGGATTTTGTTGATATTCATGGGCTTATTTTTAATACCCTTGATGAAAAAGAAAAAATATATCAAATAGACATTTATGATAGTTACAATGAATAATAGAAAGGATGGTTATATGGAGAAATTTAATTATAAAATGTATTCCAAAAGTCAAATGTTAAACATCATTAAAAATGATGCTTTTTTATTTATAGATACTAATTTAGGAGAACACTATATTATCAAAAAACAAGACCTAGCTGACTTTATTATTTTAGAAACCTTACGAACAAAACATTTTGCAGAAATACAAGTTTATATGCCAGGTATTGAAGAACCAGTAATAACTACTTTTGGTTGGTTTTTAAATAAAGCTAATCCTCTTTTAAGAGAAGAAATAATCAAAAGATTAGTATTACTTCAAACAACAAATATAAAACCTAAAAAAGTTAGAATTTTCGATAATGAAATATTTATGAGATTGAGTAAAAAAGAAATGGGAATTATAAATGGAAAAATAAAAAACTTTGACAGATTTTATAAAAAATACGAATATGCTCAAAATAAACACAATATAAAAATGGAAGGAGTATAAATTTATGGAAACAAATATTATAAGTGTTAAATACGAAGATAAATACGAACCAAAAACTTTTAGTGGTAAATCATATAGTTATTATACAGCTATTGAAGTCAAAGTTGGAGATTTAGTTATTGCTCCAACTTCATATGGAGATAAAATTGCAAGAGTATCAGAGATTAACATACCAGAATTTAAAGTAGAACATATTAAGCCATATTTAAAATTGATTACAGAAGGAATTGATAAAGATAAATACTTACAAACAAGTGAAGTATCAAGAAAGGTTGCATAATTTATGACTGGTGATGATGTAGTAAATATTTTAGTACCTAAATTACTGGATATGGGACTTATTGTTCATCGTTATAATGCACATTCTACAAGCTCAATATATTTAAAACTAGACTATGGTCTTTCCTGTGGCATTCGTATTGCAGACCATCCAGGAAAGAAAAAATATAGTTATAGATTTAATGTGATAAAAGATTATAAAGGAGATAAGGTCATTTTAAAAGATGGCCTTATTTGCCGTTTTTATGATTTTAATGAGCTAGATAGTGTACTAGATGCAGTACAAAAAGAAAGACAAGAAAAAATCAATAAATATGGTCTACAAAACTACAAAATATATATGGAAAAGGAATCAAAAAGTGATTTATATATTAGATTCAAAAAACAAGGAGGAACATAAATGGAAGGATTAGAAAGATTAGAAAGCGAAGTATTAGAAATGAATAATTGTAATATTTCAGCTATTTTTGATTATTTAAAAACAAGAGAAGATTTATACGAGAAATTTAATAATGATGAGAAATCCATACATCAAATGTATGAGTTCATATATGAAAAAGCAAGAAAACAAAAGGTAGATAATGTTGCAATGATAAGTGATAGAGTTGTCTATTTATGGGCTGTTACCTATTTTCTTAAAAGTAATGATGAACTAGGATTAAAAGAAAAACGCGTAATGCCCCCTACTCCTGCTGAAGTAATAAAAGAGAATGAAAAAAAGACTAAAAAAGAAGAAACAAAATCTGAAGAAAAAAAACAAGATAACAGTCAACTTACTTTGTTTCAGGAGGTGCAACAATAATGGGATATGTAAAAGTTGCATATGGAGATATTTTTAGACAATTAGATTATTATTCCGATTTACCAGATGGTTGGGATGAATTTGTAAATGAACAAGCAAAGTATCAAAATTTAGTTATTAAATCTAGTAAAGGAAAATGTCATTGCACTAATTGTAATCATGATTTTATTAGCAATAAAAAGGTTAATGAAAAAGTAAAATGTCCGAATTGCAAAAATAAATATTTAATTAAAAGAAGTAATTTAAGATATTATGATTTTAAAGATTATTTATCTATTTTAGATATTGTAAATGATACATTTGTAATCAGATATTTTGAACTAAAAACTATTATAGGGGCAGATCATACTCCCAATTATTTAGTAGTTGAGTTCGCGAGAGAAATCCCCTCTAAAACATATTATAGAGATGTATATGTAAATGATAGAGTTGCTAAATGTCAATGTCATATCTATATATATCATCATAACGGGTACTATATTAATGAAAATAAATGGAGACAATATACAAGAAATTACTCATTAATTGATTATTCAATAGTATTTCCTAATAATATTAAAAACTTATTAAAAAATACAAAATTTAAGTATTCTTGCATATGGGATATTGTAAAACATTCATCATATGTAGATTTGTTAGATTTACTAAAAAATGATACAGAACATGGAATAAATAGAATTGAACTACTTGCAAAAATGAAATTATATAATCTAGCTCTAAGTTCAAAGGAATTTAGTTGTTATGGTTCTTTTCAAAGCATTTTTGGAGTTCCAAAAGATTATTATCCATTTATGCGTAGAAATAATATTACATATAGACAATTAAAAATTTTAAGGCTATTAAAAGAAAAAAATATAAAAAAAATAAGATATTTAGAATCTTTTATACATTATGGAAATAGTACAGATGATTTAGAAGAAATCGCAAAGTATATTAGCTTAAATCGTTTTATAAGATATTCTAAAATGCACCATAGGAGTGTAAAAACATATCTATACAAAGATTATCTAAGATTTGCTAAACTATTAGGATACGACTTAAAAAATAATAGATACGCATTTCCAAAAAATCTTAAAGAGGAACACGATAAATTAGAAGAACAGTATAAAATACAAAATGAAACCATTATTAATAAAGCAATTATTAGAAGAAATAAAGAATTGGCAGTAAATAAATATAAAAATAATAAATTTATTATTTTACCTGCTCCTAGCTTAAAAGCATTGCTAGATGAAAGCTCACAACAAAATAACTGTGTTAGAACATATGCCGAAAAATATGCAAGTGGAGTTTCTGATATTTACTTTATGCGAGATATTAAAAAGCCTAAAAAATCACTTGTTACTGTTGAAGTAAAAAACAATAAAGTTATTCAAAGTAGAATAAAATGTAATAATGATCCTAATCAAACACAACAAGCTTTTTTAAATGAATGGGAAAAAAATATATTAAGAAAGGCGGCATAATATATGAAGAAATACGGAAAAAATGATTATTCTAATAAAACCAGTAAAATATTTAATGATATAATAGAAAAATTACAAGCTATTATAGATAATGGAGATTATGAAAAATTTTTAAAATTTCAAAAGAATTTTAGGGGTTATAGTTTTAATAACCTTATTTTAATTTTTAGCCAATTTCCAGATGCCACGCAAGTTGCTCGGTAAGGCTAAATGGTTAAAATTAAAAAGAGAGCTTACAGAAGATGCAAAAAAAATATGGATTGTTGCACCTATACCTAAAAAATATGAAAAGAAAGTTAAAGTTATTGAAAATGGCGAAGAAATAGAGAAAATTGAAACAATAAAGTATAATGCTTATAGATATGTATATGTTTATGATATATCTCATACTACTGGCAAAGCTATACCTTTACAATTACAAAAAATAAATTGTGATGATATGGATTATTTTTATGAAAAATTAAAATTATTTAGTAAAGTTCCAGTTATAGAAAAAGAGTTATCTGGAGGTACTCAAGGATATTATAGTGAAAAAGAAAATATAATTGTCATAAAAAATACTTTATCTCAAAATGATAAGGCGTCTGTTTTATTACACGAAATTGCACATAGTTTATATGATGATTTTGATTATAAAAAAGATAGAAATTTGTCAGAAGTATTTGTTGAATCTATTGCTTATATAGTTGCAAATCATTTTGGGCTAGATACATCTCATTGTAGTTTTAATTATATTATTAAATGGGCGCATGGAGATACTAAAACAGTATTAGATTTAGGAACAAAAATACAAGAATCTGCAAACAAATTTATTGAAGATTTAGAAAATTTTGAAATACAAGATTTAGAACTTGTAGCTTAAAAAATAGAAAGGTATGGTTATAAAAATGAAAATAAATAAGGAAAAATGTAATGCTTGGTGTGATATGTTAATGGCTCTTATGAGAATGACAAAAGAGTTAAACAATAATGAAGCAAAATACATTAAAGCAATGTTTTCAATAGCATTTGGAAATTTAGAATTGCAAGAATTAGAAGAAAAATAATTAATAAGGAAGGAATATAAAACTATGATTATTGAATATGAAGTAAGTAAATATATAAAAGAAATGCAAAAATTAGAAATAAAAGATACTAAAAATGTATTTTTAAAAGGCAGAAATATATATGACAATTTACCAACATATTTTGGTATATGGAATAACGATGGAATATTATCAATAGTAACAATTATAAGTTATCGTACTATTAACTATAAACATTATTTAAATGAAAATTTATCTACTAAATATGATATAGAACAATATCTTAAATGTAATAAAAACATAGAAATAATATCAAGAAATGAATTTAAAGAACAAATAGATAACATTATGTCAATATTAAGTATATGAAAGGATGAAAAATATGGATAAACTTGATTATCAAGAAGTAAAAAAACACATAGATATTATGAATGTAGCATATCATTTATGTCTAGAAATAATTGAAGAAAAAGGATTTGAAACAAAGTGTATATGCCCATTTTGTGGATATAATAAATTAAGCAAAATACCCACTATGAGTTTGAATACTAGAGATAATAAATATTGCTGTAGTCGTTGTGGTGTAGGTGGATACTCAATAGGTCTATATGCAAAAGTAAAAGGTATAGATAATAAAAAAGCCTATAATGAATTACTTGAAATGGAATGTTATTCGCAAAATAAATCAAAAGTAGAAATCAGCCCTATAAATTTATTAGCAGATATAGAAATTAGAGATATGGTTTATAGAGACTTATTAAGTATGTTGAAATTAGAAGGTCAACATCGAAGATATTTAAGAAAGTTAGGTTTTCTAGATAGTAGTATTGATGATGGGCTATATAAAACTATTCCAAAAGATTATATTAAGAGAAGAATTATAGGGAACAAACTTGCTAGAAAATATAATCTAGCACGGAATACCTGGCCTATATCAAGAAGAAGACTTTAAATGGTGTTTTAATAGATATGATGGCTTTTTTGTCCCTGTATTTGACCAAAATGGATATATAGAAGGATTATCAGTACATTTAGACAAGCCATTTAATAAAATACAAGATATATGGTTTTCTAGTAGTAATAAGATTAATGGAACAAGTGCTAAAAGTTGGATTATTAAAAATAATATAACCCAAAATTCAAACAGTGTAATAATTACAGATAATTTTCTTTTAGGAAATTTAATCAAAGAAACTATAAATGTTCCTATGATAGCTTTTCAAAATATTTCTAATTCTTATAAAATATTAAGAGAAATCGAGAAAACTAACATACAAAATATTTTATTTGTATTTAGATTACCTCAAATAAACGAAAATTTAGATTATATAATAAATCGTATTTTTAGAGATTTAATACCACTGGGGTATAATTTAGACATTAAATATGTAAATGATTATAAAGATTTTTTTGATAAAGAATTTAATGTTACTTATACATTAAATAATAAAGTTGCTTAATTTTAGGAAGTCTATTCAAATGTAAATTTACAATTTGAATGGACTTTTTTTAATCTATAAAAAGCTACTTTTTTTTATTATAAAATAAATCTGTAGTAATATATCCTCCAAAGGAGGTGCTTTAAATTATGGAAAATGAAATTATAAAGATTTTTAATAAATTTTCAAGTTTTTTAGGTATTATTTGTGCAACTATAACTGATATATTTGGAGTTCATTGGATATTATTTTTAGGATATTTAATATTAAATGTATTTGATTATTTAACTGGAACGATAAAGGCCAAAATAAAAAAACAAGAAAATTCAAACAAGGGATTGATAGGAATAATTAAAAAAGTATGTTATTGGATTTTAATTTCTGTAGCTTTTCTTATTTCATATTTATTAGTTGATATAGGTAATTGCATAAATATTAATTTGGAATTTGTAATGCTATTTGGTTGGTTTACAGTAGTTTGCTTAATTATAAATGAATCTAGAAGTATTATAGAAAATTTGATAGAAATCGGAATTAAAGTTCCATCCTTTCTCAAGAAGGGGTTAAAAGTATATAATGATATAGTTGAAAAAACTTTTGATAGTCTAATAAATAAAGAATCAGATAATAATACATCAAAATAATTAATAATCTACTAAACACTATCTTAATCTATTTTTTAATAAAGATATATTTTTAAAAATTATAATTGGAGTATAGAAAATATTTTCTAAATATATTTTGAAAGAAGGTTGATAAACATGGATGAAAAAGAAATGTTTAATCAAAAATTATTAGAGTTAGGAGGTGGAAAGTTATTAGGAGGAATATCATTAAAGGGAAAAAATGCTAATAATATATTGGATTTTATTAATGCAAATACTGGTTACCAATATGAAATCAATGAAAATGGTTTATTAAAACGAATATCAAATGAGTTAAAAGAAAATAAAAATTTAGATGGAAAATATGAAACTTTTTTAGACTTAGAATTACAAGCCTGTATAAATGAAAAAAGAAAGATTGTAGTAGCTTTTAGTAATGAAAATATAAATGAGGATTTAATTATTTTAAAATCTGAAGATGAAAGAATAATACTATTAAATAATTCAAAATATGCTGTAACTAATAGATTTATTGAAATAGAAGATCCAAGAAATAAAGAACAAAAAACAAAAAAAGATTTACTATATAATGAAGAATTGACAGATAGATTAATCAAATCTATGTATGATCAAAAAAAACATATTGAATTAAGGTCTTCAAGAGACACAGTTGGAAAAATGGCTCAAAATCAAACTGTATCTTTTGGACCTGCATCAAATCAATATGCTACTGCAGGAAGTGTTGATAAAAATGAACAAGTTTATATTCTATCAAAAGCTTTTGGATATTATCATATTCAATATTCTGTTGGTAGCACAGGACAAGAAAAGCAAGGATATGTCCCTATGATATCAGTTGAAAGTTATACTGGTCCTGATCCACAAGAAGAAGATTATTATGGTGGTTATTGCTATGCAAGTACAGAATTAGATGTTAGAACTTGTGATGACTTTAGTAAGACTGCACCTGTAGGTACATTATATCTTCGTGAAGGATGTACTATGATTTTCCATTACCAAATGGCAGATAAACATGTAGCATATATAGAATATTCTTCTCCTAGTGGAACAAAAAGAGGATATGTCTATAATCAATATTTAGTATTCCCTCATGACACTTGTGTTGGGGTTGTAAACTCTGCTGCTACAGTTTATGGTTCTCCAAATAGTGATGCTTCTGAATTAGGTTCATTAGGCTCTTTGGAATTTGTTGGTATCCTAGCAAAAGAAGGAGACATTATACATGTGGAATATAATACTAATGGAGGTAGAAAAAGAGGATATATAAAATATAGTGAAATTACTCCTTACAACAGACCAGCCTCTTTCCCAGATTTTTATTCAAACGGAGTTGCCTCATATGTACCAGATGAAAAAATTACTGTTTACGGTGGACCAAATACTAACTATGCTGAACTTGGTGCAGTTAGGAATGAAGAAGTAATAAATTTTCGTACTAATAATGAATATTTTGCATACACTTGTATTGAATATACAGTAACTAGTACAGGAAAGAAAAAAAGAGGATATGTATTAGCTTCCAAAGTAATAGCAGGTTCAATGCCAGAACAAAATAATCATTTAACACGACTTGCAAATTCGTATGCAAATTTTGGAAAGCCTACTGTTTATGGATATACTCAAGCGGGACAAGATATGCAAGTTTATAAGGCTGGTACTGGAAGAAAACATTTGTACTTAATATTTGCACTTCATGGTTGGGAAGATGGACATGATCCAAGTTATGCTGATGGTTTTCATCATGGAGATGGAGATATGCTTATAAGGATATGCAAAAAATTTGTAGAGAAATTTGAAAATAATGATAATTTCAATTCAGGAGAAAGAGAAAAAATTCTAAAAGATTGGAGTATCTATGTGTATCCAGGAATCAATTTAGACGGTCTTGTAAAAGGGCATACAAATAATGGCTATGGTAGATGCTTTAAAAATGGATTAGATCCAAATAGAAACTGGGATACTGTAGATCCAAATTTTGTTCCAAATATACCAGATTCTAGAAATAAAACAGCTTCTACTCCATTTCAAGCTCAAGAATTAAGAGCATTAAGAGATCATTTATTAGCTAGTAATACAAATACGGATAAAGCAATTTTAATAGATTTACATGGTTGGTATAATCAAATTGTTGGAAATTATGAGATAGGAGCAATTTTTGAAAATGCTATGGGATTAGATCCAAATAGACGTGGAAAAAATTATGGAGATGGTTATTTAATTAACTGGGCTAGAAAATCTGACACATTAAATGCAAAATCTTGTCTAGTTGAGTTAATTGAATCTACTGACTATTCAGAATCAAGAATAGAAGGAACTCTTTCAAATCAATATTATTCAGCTATATTAGATATTTTGAGAAAGTATTAATTAAAAGAGGACTTTTAGTCCTCTTTTAATTGCAAAAATATTGTTTTTTTATAATTTTATGCTATAATTAGATTGGGTGAAAAAGATGAAAAAAAATATCATTTTAATAGGTATTTTATTTTTAAATTTTATAATTATAGGATGTGCAATTTATCAAAATAATTATATAAATGAAAAATTAAAAATAATAGATGAAAAAATTGAAACTCTTTCTAGCAGTAATAATCAACAAGATATTCAAATAAATCAAATAACTGAAAAGCAAAGAAAAATAGAACAACAAGAAACTTTAGAGAATTCAACAAATGAAATAGATGAATCTATTTTTGAAAATACTCCTACTGATGGATTAACTCCTATTTCAGAAAATGAAGCTAAAAAAATTTGGGAGGACTATTTAATAAATACTTTATCAGAAGATATTAATGATTATGATGTTAGTGAAATAAAAACAACAATGGTAAAACCAACTAATTATTTTACAGCAGGTGAATTACCTATAAGAACGGCTAATTTTGAAAGGAATGCATATCTTTTAAAATATACTAAAAAAGATAATTTAGGAGAAGTTATTGGATATGTAGATATGTATACAGGTAATATAATTGGAGGATATTATAATGGAAATTAAGTATTAATTTCTAAAACAGAAGATTTGTAAAATCTAGTGTAAATGTTTATGCTGTATATTATTCTCTTGATGATAATACAGATAAATTTACAGGGTGTGTTGATATTGATAGTGGTAATTTATTTGGAATCTATGGAGAAGGAGTGTAAATTTTATTATTTTTAAAGTATTTCAAATAATGATTATAACATAAAAAAAGATAGCTTTTGCTATCTTTTTTATGTTATATAATACAACTATAATGATATTAAAAGAAGAAACAGTTTAAAATTAAAAAAGAGTGGACTATTTTAGGTTCAATTTATTTTAGATAGCCATTTTAATTTAATCAGTATATAAAGTAAATTCATATTGAGTTTTATCTGTTAAGTAATAAATAGGTCGATTATTTAAAGAATTATAACCTTTTTTTTCTAGTGATGTAAAAATATAATAGTTATATGTATTTTTGGGAAAAGCCCTAGAAGTATCTCGACAAACATAAAATAGTTTTTCTTCTGAACTATAATATACATCTGTAATGATAGTTTGATTGTTAGAAGTGTATTTAATCATTCGTATAAAATAATCTTCATTATTATTAATGGCATTTAAAAATGCATTTAATATTTCTTCATTATAAATTTGTCCGTCACTAGCTGAAATATAGCAATTATCCTTTTGCGCTTGTTCAAAAGAATATTTTTCTGAAAGAGATGTAATATCAGGATATTTATCAGTTGGAAATGTAAAATCAATACATTGATAAATGATTATATTTTCTGTATTTGCTTCTTTTGGTAGTATCATAGAGGATAGAGAATTATTTTTATTAGTTTCTATGTCTTTTATCATACCTAGATATAATGTATTACCTTTAACATCTATTTTATTAGGAACTAAGTATGAGGTTGATATATTTTCAGTATAAGTTATAATCATAAAACTATTTTTAAAGTCTTCTACCGACATGTCTAGAATATTAGAAAATTTATTTTTATAACTTTGATATTCTGTATAATTAGAAATTCTTTTATAATAAATATTATTAATATTTTCTAAATCAGAAATAGAAATATCATTACTATTAAAAAGATTGTAATCTTTTATTTTTAACTTGTCTTGAGTAGTTTCTGTACTAGAATTACTTATAGAATTATTATATATATTATTATGATAAAAATTAAAGCAAATGTATACAGATACTAATAGTATAATAATTATTATTATTGATATTATTAAATATTTTTTCATCTTATTATCTCCTTTTCTAAAACTATATCATAAATTTATAATTTTATCTATAATATAGTATAAAAAACATATTTTTTATGCAAAAATAAGCGACGTTTACTAGAATCTTAATAAAAACTACTAATGTTAAATGGTGTATTGAACAGGTAATAAAAACAATGTATAATAATACAAAAATAGAAGTTATTAGCAATTATTTTAATTTAGATTATAATTTGAAACCAAGCTTAAAATTTATTGTGTATGTAATAGTATCAAAATATAATAACAATTATTAAATATTTCAAGAAAATAGTCGATACATAATAATTTTATGTATCGACTAGATTTAGTAAACTATATAAATATATGATTTATTTATATTTTACCTATTATATATCACTAATAGCGCATAAAATCAAGCTTTTTTACTCATCATTTAAAACTTCTAAGTCTGGATATGAAGTATATAAAAATGGTATATCACAATCAATATTTTCTAACTCTCCCCCATCAGGAAAAGCTAAAATTAATCTGTCAGCCTTAGGGAGTGATAGGGGATAGGAATTTACTAGCTTTACAATTCCTTTTTTATTTTCTTCATCTGCTACAATTATATGATATAACAAGTTTTCATTTGTTAGAAATGTTATAAAAATTGGTTCATAACCTTGATAAAACTTAATAAATTTCCCTTTATACTTGCATAATATATCTAATGCGATAAGCATTTTATCATCAATTTTTTTAGTATTATGAACAAATACATCTCCTTTTTTGCTTACCATATTCCCATGTAAGATATTATTAAAATTATTATTTTTATCTCCATATAAAATTTGTAATTGATTTAATTTAGCACATCCAAAATCTTGCAAAAAATTTATTACTTTTAGTTTATCTACCATAAAAATTCCTCCTTAAATATAATATTAATAAATGTTTGACACTTAAAAAGTGATGTGATAATATTTAAATACAAAATAAATATATTGTTATATACAATCATCACTAAAAAGTATGTGTACTTGAACTACACATATTTTTTAGGTGAACAGTTAAAAAAATAAATCTTAGAAGTTTGACTTTTCTAAGATATTGTGTTATTATTTAGGTACAAAATAAATGTGTCTAATACCGATAGACATTTTGTAGATTGTATGTGTAACCGGAAGTACACATACTTTTTTATGCAAAAAATAGAGCAAATCCGGAAGAATTTGCCCTACGACTTTATGTATGTCTACAATTAGTCTTTGTCTAATTGCTCCTCTTGATTATGTTGAATTTGTTGTGAAAGTTCAAGTCTAATAACTTTTTCTCTTTCAGCTAACAATTTATCAACTAAGCAAAGGATTGCATCACCGATAGACACTTTGTAGTCACCCCTTTCCGTCTTGAGAAAAGACTGGCCTTTTCAAGAGAAAGGTTGGTATAATACTATAATATTTTTTATAAAAAAACAAGCAAACAAAATAAAGTAATTTTAAATTATTCTCATTAAATAGCCATAAATAAGTTTCTTATTTTCTTTAATCTCTGTTATTCTTATCAACACATTATCTAAATAATGTGGATAATTATTAAATTTTGCAGGTATCCTGACTAGACAAGATATATTGCTATTATCTAATTGTACAATTACACCACTATTTTTCTTAGGGAATGCAATTACTTTTCCAGTATATTCTCCACCTTCAGTTATATATTTTCTAATATTCTTAAATGGATCTTCGATAAAATCTTTTGCCGATAATTCAAATATATTATTTTTTTTATCTATATTTTTAATTCGTGCTTTTAAATATTCACCTGAAGAATATAAATCCTTACAGTTCACAATATATGTATGTTGTAAATTATCTGCTTTTATAATAACTTCTTTTCCATATAATTCTACAATAATGTGTTTTACACCTACTGCTAATATTCTTACTTTTACTACATCATTTACTTTTAATTTTGGAATTTCTAAAATTGCTCTAAGCTCCATAGCATCTTTTCTACTAGCGATTGCAATGTTTGATGTTGAATCATACTCAATTACAATAAAGTCGATTTCAGATCCTAACATTCCTCTTATCATAGATTTATTAATTTTTTCTATTCCTAAATGAGTACTAGGAATTAATACTTTAATATCTTGATACCATACTATTGCACAAGATATATATTCATTTTTTACTTTGTAATATTCATCTTCAATACCACTTATTTTGCCTGTTAGTATTCTTTTTTCTTCTTTACTTCGTATAATTTCTTTTATCGATAATTCATTCAATATCTCACCTCATTTCACTATTTAAAAATTATGCCATCCCAGTTTTTCTTTCTTTTTTGGTTGTTCTTCAATAACTTTCTCTTTTATTCTTTCTTTTTTAGGCATATTTTTAACCCATTTAGGGTTATATTCTAAAACAGAACAATCCTTTAATTTATGACTTAGAGAATGTTCTTTATATATCATTTTATCTAATAATAATGGTTTATTTCCTCTTAAATTTACTAATAATTTTGTAGCAGGTATTCTTAATATTTCATCTACATTTAAAAGGTTTCTTTGCAGAGTTGCTATACTCTTTTGACCATATTCTTCAATCTCTCCTTCTATGGAATTTGACTTTTTTATTGAAGTGGTTTCAGCCGTTGCTACACCTATTAAATCGCAAAAATATTGCGCACTTAAAACATCTGTCATACCAAGTCCGAAGTCTTGTATCACAATTCCCTATTATTTCATCAGATAAGCCATCAGGATAACGGTTTTGAATTTGACCAACATTTTGAAATATTGGAATTATTGATATTCCACGACTTCTTACTGTACTAATCTTCTTATTAAAATCGGGAATAGCATTTTGGCCTAAATTGGCAAATTCATCTAAAAAAAAGAAAACATCATTTTCACATTTTCCATTTTTAGTAGAATCTGCATATCTAACTAATTTGATAAATAGAAATGTAAAAAATAATGATGCAATGAAGTCAAAAGAAGAATCCATATCACTTGTGATTACATAGTAAATACAAGGTTCTTTTCCTGGCAGGGTTAAATCAATATCAGTTTCAGAAGTTAGTTTTTGTAAATCTTCATTTTGAAAGGCTTGTAATCTTGTACCTAGACCAGTGATAACCGATGCCTTTATAGTATCAGAACCACTTGCAAAAATATTATATGACATACGAGCTGGACTTTCATCAGGCATTTTTTTGAACATTGTATCAATTTCACCAATATCACCATTTGATAGATGTTTATATACATTTGTTAAATTATTTCTATCAGATAAATTCTCTAAAAAATAAAATAAAAAAGCTTTAAGTAGATTTTCTTCAGCTCTAGGCCAAAACTCATCTCCACCTTTATCATGCTTTTGGGTATTAGATATGATAACATCACTAGAAGTTTGAACATCAGTTATATTTTGATTTTCAGCAAGTGGATTCCATCTATCACTATGCCTCATATCTTTTAAATTTAAAACTTTTACAGTATAGCCAATACTTCTAAAATAACTTGATGTAGTCCTATAAATTTCCCCTTTTGGGTCAGTACATATAATAGATTTTTTATATTTTGAAAGTTCAAGTAGATTAGTTAATAAAAATCCGAATAGTTTTCATACTTCCAGAGCTACCAAATACCATAATATTTTTATTTAAATAACTATCAAATGGTAGTTTTACAATATTTCCATTGTATTTACCTAAAATAATACCTGGAGTTTCATTCAATCCTAAAACTTGATTTATTTCATTTTCAGGCATCCAATTAGATGTACCATAAGTTCCATCTTCTGTTTTAAATTTAATGCCCTTATTTTCCTCTTGCTTTTTAAATAGGATAAGTAATATGTCTAATATAATTAAAATGAAAATAAAAGCAATTATGAAGCAAATAAAAGCATATAAATTATTAGTTAGGGAAATATTTTTTTCAAAACATTTTTCTAATATTAAAAAATAATTTTTTATATTAAAATCAATAATAATATTTAAGATTAAACAAAAAAATAAAAACATGCCAAAACATATTTTTTTAATCATATACAAATCTTTCCTTATCAATATATTCTTCTAAGTCTAGTGGTAAATAATTAGCACTTGGAAGTTCTTTTTTTATTTCTATTTCCAATTCAGGACTGCAAACAATATAAGCATTTTTATTCTTGTTTTCTCTTAAAAAATATTTTATTCTATTTATTTTTTCAGTATCTAAAAAGTAAAATTTTGAAACATATTTATTTTTATTGTCTGTGTAATCGCAAAAGTTGTACTCAGAAAAGACCAATTTATTTTTAAATTTATCATTTATTATCTTAAACCAATTTATACTATGTAAGTATTTTAATTGTTCTCTATTTTTCTTATTATCTTCAATTATTAAAACTTCATTTAGTCCAAAAGCAAAATCGCTTAAATTTATTCTATTTATTTTATCAATAAAAACAATAATATTTTTATATTTTTTCTCTTTTTGAATATCATAGATAACAGACATTATATATTTATGGTCATGTTCTTTAGATATGTAATAAGTTAAGTAATCAAATCCATTTATTTCAAATACTCCGAATGAATCTTCTAGCTGTAATAGTAAACATTTCTTTATCTTTCATAGCAAATGATGGTGTGAATTTTACAGTAGTACAATTATGATAAAAAGCAGCTAATCTACTTATTAACATTAATCTTATAGAGTATTTTTTATTTCTATTTAGTGTATTATATTCAAAGTTGAAAAGTTTAGCATATTCAATTCCAAGTTCATCTAGTACTAAATTGGATTTAAGTTTTTTCAAGAATCTTTTAGAAATTAAATTACTTACTCTATTTCTATAATATTTTTTAGATGAGAAGAAATACTTTGTATCAGATACATTCAAATATTGAAACTTAGCAATAAACTTTATCAAATCTATCTCCTCATCACCATTTGGAAAATAGTTCAAATAAAATCACCTCCAAATCTAACTAATAAAATTAACAACGAAGTAGTCCTATGGTAGATTCTATGGCTTATCAGCCACCAGCTTACCTCCACTAATTAAAATAGGGCATTAGTCATCAGAAAGTATTGATATTTATATACTTTCAGATTTTTATACCTATGGCATTTTACCATTTTAAAAAAATGGTCGATTTGCCATATTTTTAAGTACTGTACTTTGATAAAAATTCATCAATATTTTTACTATCAAATACATAAATTTCTGTGTGGGGAGTATCTGAAAATTCTCCTTTAACACAATAAGACATTTTGGTTATATTATCATCGTGAATTACTTTTGATAATATTAAAGCATCTGCTATTGGTTTTATAAATTTATTATCTACATCCCAACCAAGTATGTTGTCAAATATTTTTATATAGATACACACTTCATTATTAAAAAGATTTTCATATTCTTTTGTTATTTCTGCTATATTAAGTAATATTCTTTTATGAGTATGTGTTTTTAAATTTTTATATGATGGCATAACTTCTGGTACATATATTTTTAATATATTGTCTGTTAGTTTAGCTTTATATTCATTGTCAATAGTTTTAATTTTTTCATATTCAAATTCAACATTTTTATTATATATCTTTATTTCAGATAATATATTATATCTAGCTTTTTCAAAATTTCTTAAAAAATTTTCTAATTGTAAATCTGTTAAACTATTAGAATTTATAATTAAATTTAGATTATTTTGTAAATCTATAAAAGTCTTTCTTAATTTTTCATTTATTATCATAAATAAGTCCTTTCTTTAGAGTATTTTGAAGGGCAATATAAAAAGCACTTATTTACTATTCTTGATTTTCAATAAATTCATCATAAGCTTCAAAAATTTCTTCTGTTAATTTTGTTCTTATATCAGAATTTAAAGGATGTGCAACATCTCTAAAATGTCTTTCTTCATCTCTTATTCTTCTTGAAGGCATTGATATAAATCTTCCTTTTTCTGTTTCTAATAAAGTAACACCTCTAATAATAAATTGATTGTCTAAAATGACATTAGCATAGGCCAATACTGGTCCTCTCTTTTTTGCTTTAAAAATTCTTACATTTGTTATTTCCATAACTAAAACCTCCTATAAATTTATTTTTGAAGGGCAAATTTATAGGAATTAACTAACTAAAATAATTTAACTTTATCTACCTGTTTTAGGTAGTGTTGGAGTAATAGGCTTTTTAGGTATATGAACAATTGTAGTCCATTTACTATTAGCCTCAGCAGTTACCCCATAGTAGGTACCAACTGTTTTTGTATGGTTAGTAAAAGTTGTTCCATCTTGTAATGTATCTAACGATTTGCATTGCATAGTTGGACTTTTTACTTCTCTAAAACCTTTATCTACTTTTCCAAAATCAAAATAAGTTTCTACAATGTATTCATCTTCACTAAATACTTCTTTTGTAAAATCTAGTTCGTAATCTTCTAAGGTACTTAAATTTTCTTTAAAAAGTTTATAATCATTTGATTTATTTGTCTTATAATATACATCATATTGTAAATCTTGATTCCAAATTCCAGTTGTCATTTTTTCTAATCTAACATAGTCTGTTGGAATATAGTCATACCATTTAAAATTTTCTAAATATACATTAGAATTATTTGCTATATTAGAAAAAGTATAATTTACTTTTTCACCGGGTTTAATTTCAATTGTTCCTTTTTTATCCACATCAACAGTTATGTCTGTTGGCTCATTATCAATTACAACAGGTATTGTTTCGCCATTATTTATAATTTCAAATTCAAATGTATTTTCATTTAATAAATAATATACTGAACCTGTATCTAATTCTTTTAAGTAATATTTTCCTTTGTATAATTCTTTACTTATAGCCTTTCCATCTTTATCAGTTATTAAGGTTTCAATTAGTTTATTATGTTCATCATATAAACCAAATTTAGCACCTTCTAGTTTTTTGCTTTCATCTTTTGAATCTACTTTTGTTATTTCTACTTTTCCTTTAATTCTTTCATTTTCAAATATAACATTTTGAATTTGATTTTCTTTTAATTCTATTGTTTTCATTTCTTCACTTAAAACATATTCCTCTTTAGTTTTAGTTTCTCTTAATGTTAATTTATTAAAATCTCTAATAGGATATCTACTTGTTAAAGCCTCTCCATTTTCATTTGTGATTATTTTTTCAAGTACATTTTTATTATTATCTAATACTTCAAACTCAACTCCTTCAAGTCGAATTTCTTTATTATCTTTATCTACTTTGATAACTTTAATTTGACCTTTTTTTAGCTCATTTTCAATAGTGTTTGTTGTTTCTTTATCCCAAATTACTTCTGTTTTAGTATCAGGTGCTAAGTCATACCATTTATTTGTTTCTTTTTCAATCCATTTATAATTTCCAGTTCTTAAATCTTTTACATGTATTTCACCATTTTCATCAGTTGTATAAGTTCCAATTACTTTTTTAAATTCCTCTGAATAAAGGTCAAAAACAACTCCTCCAAGAGCTATTTTATGATTATCTTTATCTACTTTATATACAACTAAATCACCTTTTTTATGCTCATTAGTAATTTCTTTTGTTGTAGTTTTATTATACTCAACATTTACATCAAATTTAATGTCAGATAATATGTAATTATCATTTGTAGAAATTTCCTTTAAGACATAATTTCCTTGATATAAATTAGGGAATGTAGCTTCACCATTTTTATTGGTTGTAGCATTTGCAATTATTGTTCCATCTGTTTTTTGTAATTGAAATGTAACTCCTTCAATAGGTTTCTTTGTATCTACATCATTTTTTATTATTTTAATTTTTCCAGTATTTCCTTTAACATTCAATTTAGCTTGTCCTGTAACATCTCCGTATGGGTCAAATGTTAAAAGATAATCTTGTGTCCCTGGAATAGTAGTTTTTCCATAGAATACAGGATATGTTTTACATTTAGCTTGTAATGCTATTGTTACATCTAAATCTGTTGTTAATTCTGTTTTAGGAATTCTAACCTTAAAATGCTCATTTCCTCCAAATGTATTTTGTTCATTATTAGACATGCTAGTAATTTTACTACCTGTTGGTAATCCATTAGTTGCAGTAATAGTATATTGTGATGTTTCAACTGGTGCAGTTATTGAATATTCTTGCATATAATAATCACCATCTTCAATAAAACCACCAATTTTATTTGTTGTAACATCAGTATTTACAGGTGTCTGAGAACCGTTTTTACCAATATCAACTAATTTTATTATTGCATTTTTTATAGCTTGACCTCTACTGTCAGGGCCATTGTAAAATGTAGCAGGGTCTTTTCCATCTATAATTCTATAAATAGCTTGTTTTGTAGCAACAAAAGCATCTAAATAGTTTTCAAGCCCCATACTTTGAGGTGTTTGATATGGATAACCATTTATAGCAACTCTCCAAAGTCTTACATCTTCAATAAATGAGTCTATATCAACATTGTATTCAGGCTCACTACCAACCCCTGGTAAGTTACTTTGTAAGCAGTATGCTGGATATTGTTTTCCTCCTTCTTCATAATATACATAAGTTGTTTTTACATAGCTCCATTGATTTTTATTAGAATCCCAAAACTGCAAATGATATCCACAATCTCCACCATCTTTTATTAATGCTGAAGATAATCTTGTACTGGCTAAGACCGTATTAGCACACACTGGAAGTAAAGTTAAAATTAATAATACTATTGCAATTATTTTTTTTGTACTATTTTTTACCATAATTAAATCCTCCTTAAATTTATTGAAGGGTATAAGGAAGTTATTATTTCCATATAAAAAAGCACCTTCAAAAGTGCTTTTACTCTATAATATATAACACATAGTCATCACTAAATCACCATTTTTGTAGTAATCCTCTGCATAAATTCTAATTGTACCAAATTTTGATTTTATACTATTTATTACTCTATTTGTTGTATATGTAAATTGATTAGTTTGATTTTTTATTGAAGAATCCACAACAATATTATAACCAAAATCTTTCATATTAGCTGTTTCATTTTCTTTAATTACTTGTTTAATTTTATTTATTATATTGTCATTCCTTATATATTTTTCCGTATTTTCTTCTGGCTTTACAGGTTTTTGACTTGGTATTGAAGTTGGTTTATCTTCTTTATTATTATTTATATTTTCTTGTGGTTTAGCTTGTGTTTCTTCAGTAGAAGTAACTGGTACTTGTACTTTATGATTTTGTTCTTTATTTGATTTGACTTTTTGATTATTTTGTATAGTTTCTTTTGAAGTTTCTTTGTTATTAGAAGTCTTTATTTTTTCTTCCTTAGAAATATTAGTATCTTGAGGAACATCATTTTTTATTATATTTTCATCTACAACTGCTAAATTATTTTCTACTATTTCATTTTGAGCAATGGTATTTTCTTCTTGAATTGTATTTTTTTCATTATTAGATACACTAATATTTTTCCTAGTAAAAATATTAATTAATATACAAGCCAATATTATTAATATTAAAACTCCTATTATAACTATACATATTTTCTTTTTATTCATATATATCACCCTTTCAATGTTTATTTATTTAAGGGTAACATTTTTTTACTAGTTTTGACAATGTTGAAAAAAATTTTTTTATAAATCTTCTATTGCTTGAACTACAAGCCTTAAAGCTGGTTTTTTATGAACACAAGTTATTAATGTTAAAATATTTTCATTTGTATTTTTTAATAAAGTCCAATCATTTTCATTAATTGTAGTGATTCTATTTACTTTATAATCTTTTGTGCCTAAGAAACTAGTATAAGTAATTTTATCTCCATGTTGTAATGTATGTAGTTTAGCCCAAACATTATTATAGTTATGACCTGCTAAACATACATTACCATTTAAGTAAGGTGAATTTTCAAAATGTCCTATACCTTTATCTAAAGTATTCATAGAAGTTCCTTCGTATATGCAACCTTCAAAGCCTATTTTTTCAATTTTTATAATTCCTATAACTTTTTCACCATTTACTTCTAGCATTAAATCTTGACTGTTAGATACTTGTTTAGTTTCTATATTATTTTGTATATTTTCATTTGAATATGTTTCATATACAGTATTTATTTTATTTTTTTCTGAAAAGTATCTTATAATGAAAAATGTTGATATTATTGCAACTACAATTAAAATAATAATTATAAATATACTAATAGACTTTTTTATTTTTTTACTCACATAAAAACCTCCTTTCTTTAATTTTATAATAAAATAGAACTAGATTATTTCTAGTCCCATAATATCTTTTATATATTTTGAAATTTTAGAAAATGGATTAGGATTAGTAATTTTATTACATACTTCATCTAAGTCAAATGAATCAAAGACAATATCATAGATGCCAAGTATTAGAGCATCTTTTAATTCTTTGACTTGCTCATTTTCCAAAATAAGAATAACTTGTATATTTTTTTCTCTAACTTTAAACATAAAGTCTTTAAAATTATATTTATTAGGTTGAATTGTAGCAATTAGAGTAGTAGCTTGTTGTTCTTCTAGTACATAGTCTGGATAGTACACAATTCTACTATCTTCAATTTTATTATGTAAGTCTTTGTCTAATTGCTCATTATCTGTAAAAATTAATACCATTTTTTAATTACCTCCTTCAAAATAGTCTTCAGGATTTGCAAAATTTCCATTTATACGAACTTCAAAATGTGCATGTGGTCCTGTTGAATATCCAGTAGAACCGTACTTTTAAAACTGTTTGTCCTTGTTCTACTACTTGATTTGTTTTTACTAAAATTTCAGAACCATGTGCATATAAAGTAACAATACCATCTCCGATGGTCTATCATAACCATATTTCCATAAGCATTATTATATGATGCCTTTATAACTGTTCCATCTGCCATTGCAACAAAATTTGCTCCAACAGGTGCGCCAACATCAGTTCCACTATGCAATTTGTATGCTCCTGTTATTGGATGAGTTCTCATTCCAAAATGTGAAGTTATATTTGTATAACCTGGTATTGGCCAAGTAAACATTCCGAGTAGGAATTAAGCCCTTTCCATCTGTAATAATTGTGCCAGATGATGAATTTTCCTGTAACCAAGCTGTATTTTCTTCACCTTCATAATAGCCATTTGCTGCTTGTATTACTATTTGAATATCTGTATCAAGGTTGCTCTCACTTATATGCAAATTGTTCTTTAAATAATTTTTTAATCTTTCATATTTTTCTCCGATTAGTTCTTCATTTTTAAATACTTTTCCTGTTCTTTTAATATTTCCATTTTCTATTGTTTTTTCTTCATAATTATATTTATAATGCCCTATTATTGTGTCGCTTTCAATTAAGATATAAGCTGTTTCCTCTTTTGTAGATATACTTTCTTTTCCGTCTTTATCTTTTGTTGTAGTTTCCACTTTTACAGTTATCTTTTCATATTTAAAGGTACTTTCAAATTCTTTTGCTACTTTATTTAATAAGTTTTCATCTATTTTTGTATTATTAGTCATATTGTGAAAAGCCATAATAGAATATAAGTGAGACCACTGAACTTCTTTGTCAGTTTCTCTACTATCAATATCAAGTAAATAGTTTGTTAATTCTCCATCTTTGTAATTATGACAGGTATTTAAGTATTCAGCTTTTTCAATACATTTAGTTCTTAATTCTTGTTCAGCTTTAGGTAATGAAGAACTATCACTTTGTACCTCTTGAACAAAAACTGCATCTATTATGGTACATATAGCAAAAAATAATCCAACAATTATAATGATAAATGGAAGAAATGGTTTTATTACTTTAAAAGCAATCTTTTTCATTTTATTTTTGGCTTTGTTTTTTACTTTATTCTTTAGGTCCATTTTCATCACCTAATTTCTGAATTTCATTATTATTAGACACTTTTTCTATATATTCTGTATTTTGAAAACTATTTTTTCGTATATTATTATTACTTTTATAATTAGATTTGCTAAAATCACCTTCTGTCATTCTTGCACCCATTCCAAGATATACTTTTGTTGCATTAAATCCTGTTTTTGCAACTTTTCCTACAACAGATTTCGGACTGTTTGTACTTCCATTTGATATATTTTCTGTATTTTTTCCATTAGAAGTAGGAATAGCTATATTATTAATACTTTTGCTAGATTTTTCATTTTGTATAACATCTCTAATAGGATTGACATTTCCATTGTAATCTTTTTCAGCAGATAAATTCATACCAGGATTAACAACTGCCTTAGCCCTTGATATAAATCCTTTAAAACCTCCTCCAGTATTACCATCGTTTGAATTTCCTGTCTTTATATTAGAAGATGGAGAATTAAATTGCTCTTTAATTGCTCCTAAACCAAATCCCATCATAGCACCCATACCAAGTACACGACCTGTCATTTGTTCATTATCAACACCAGCAATACGACTTGTTAAGTCTTGTAAACAATTTTGCAAAGCATCTGCCAAAGGTAGAATCATCATAGCCCATATAAGACTTACAGCCCAACCACCTCCGAGAAGGTAGAAATGCTAAATATATAAGGAATAAAAAGCAATATATAAATTGCATAAAGATATTCATTATAATTTGTCCTGCCCAAATTGCTGCCGCTGTTACATTTTTATTAATTATCCATAAACCACAAGCAACAGGTGTAAATATAGTAAATATTATAATTGTAAATTGTCTAACTATAAATTTTATATTTAGTTTTACAAAAAGATATATGAACATTGCAATTACTAAAGCTGTTGTTATAGCATTTCCTGTTTTTATACTTGTTAGCATACTATCTCCAAGACTAGCATCTAATGTGCCTGTGTTCGCAGCAGTTACAAGTAGATATACCAAACTATTATTTATAAATAATAAAAACTTTATAAAAAGTGGGGCAAATGCTATGGCCACTCCACCAAAACATAGCCTAGTAAGACTTTCTTTTGCTTCATTTTTTCTTGCTGTATTCATACCTGCGACCATAATCTTATAGGATAATATAAAAACAGCAATTAAAATCAAGCTACCAGAAATGATGGCAAATACTTTGTACCAATTCATTGTTTTATTCCACAATTCAGAAGTAAATGGTGATAAACTATCATTACTTTGCTTATTATTGAAAATTAGCTCATCATAATCTTTAAATCCTACATTGGCATCTTCACCAGTAGTAAAATCAAAAACTGTTTGAGCAATGCCACCAATACATTCTGCTATTATTTTTTCAAAAAGTGAACCATCTTCTTTTTTAATTTGTTCTTTAAAATCTGTATCATTTGCAAAACAAATAGGGGATAATAAAAAAAGAATAGTAAGTATAATTACTAAACTTTTAACTACTTTTTTCAAATTATTGCCTCCTTTCTACGTGATTTTTTACCAGTTGAGTACATTAAATACTATATTTTATCTACACGAGATAGTCGCAGATAATTTAAGTAAATACAAATTTCTTTTCATAATCTGTAATTACAAATTTTATAGCTGAAACACTATTATTTAAACTTATTACACATTCTCCTGGATTGGCTGTTGTAAGAAAATTTTTAGTTCCGATCCGATAAATTAAAAAAGTCTGTAACTGAATCTACTGAACCAGGAGATTGCTTAAATAAATACCTAGTTGAACATATATTTATAATAGTTTTTCCGTTCTTCTGAATTTATAAATTCATCTATAAATTGACTTCCAATAAATAAAGGTACATTATATTTTCTACCTCTACGAGCTACATTTACCAAGAACTCTGCCGATTCTTGATATTTTAGAAATAACCATGCTTCATCACATACAATAATCTTCCTTTTTTCTTTATTCTTTAATACAAATTTTTGCCATACCCAAGTTAAAATTACAAAACTTGAATAGAGTTTAGTAAACTCATCCTTAATTTCACTCATATCAAACGAAATAATATCTTCATTAGCTGTAATTTTACTTTCACAGTCAAAAATACCTAAAGAATTACCTTTTAAAAATGGAACTAATAATTGTGAAAGTTCCTCACAATTATTTCTTTCTTTCAATTTTTTTTGAAAGTCTGAAAGAGTAGGCATTTTCTTTGGTATTCTTCCAACTGCATATTTTCCATTATCTAGTTTTCCACCTTTTTTCTCAAAAAGTGAATTAACATCACTTGTAATACCGTTTTTCTGCATATAATTGATTAACAATGATTTCTATTTCTGTGATTTCTGTTCCATTTAATGTTCTTCCTTGATAATTTCTACATATTGTTGCAAGTAAAGCTCTTATTTCTGCAACTTTATCAAGTATATTTAAAAATTGCTTATTTCCTTTTGTATCAGGTTCAAGCTCAAAAGGGTTTATTCCAGCTGACTTACCTTGTTCAATTTTTATAACTTTACCACCAAGCATTTTTGTAAGATTAGTATATTCACCGTTCTACATCTATAAAAAAAGCACCACAACCAGTAGTCGCAATGTTTCTTGCTGTTAATGTTTTTAATGCTACACTTTTACCACCACCACTTGTACCACAAATAAATACATGAGGGTTAGGTAATGTAGGTGGTCCAATAAAGGTATCTACATATACTGGAGCATTTGTATATAAATTTCTTCCAATAAATATTCCTTTATCATGACTTAAATTTGGGTTAGAAATAGGAATAAGTGTTGCTATTCCGACCTGCTACCATATTTCTTTCATAATTTGCTATTGGTATTTCTCCGAATAGGTAACATTGTTTTAAGACCTTCTAATTGCCTAAATGTTAATGTTCTTATCATAGCTGTTTTTTTGTTTAATTCACTTTCTAGTATTTTTGTTTTTTCATTTAATTCCTGCAAACTTTCTGCATTTAATGTTATAAATATTGTAGCAAAAAATAATTTATCTTGATTTGTTTGTATAAGCATTCTTAAATCTTCTAAATCACAAATTTGTTTTTCTAATTCAGGTAAGTGTAAGATATTTCCTTGCTTTGAGTATGTGGCATATTCAGACTGACTTTGTACTAATTTTTTTGTCAGTTGATTTATAACTGTACCATTTGAAGATGGCTCAATTTTTACAGAAATATTGATATTTCCAATATTAAATAAATCATCAAGCCAACTAACCCAAGTCTGTTCAGGATAAATAGTCATTGCAAATGTTCTTGAATATTTATTATATCCTAAACTTATATAATCTTTTCTTTCTTGTAATTCATCAGGTAATAACAAGTCAGCAATCATAGGAATATTGTTAAATATATCAATTTCATCTTTCTTTTCTTTTTTGTTTTTTCCCAACATATAAATTTTTCACCCCTTCCTTTAAAGGACTAATACTAAGAACTGAATTTTTGTTAAGCTCTCTATATATCAAATTATATAAATCATCTTCATTTAAAATTTCACAAACAATTTTAGCTCGTAAAAGACTACCTTTAAAAGACATTGATTTTCTATTTAATTCTTCTATGGCATCTTTATATAGGCCATCATAAGAAATTATGGCATAATTTTTTACAACAGAAATAGACCTGTTATCCATTAAATTTTCCAAGTAATTTATTAAGTAATTTTTATATTCTTGAATTTTATAATTTTTAATTTTATTTTGTTTAATTAATGTTACTACTTTACTTGTGTCTATATATTCAGTGGTTGAAAAGAATTGCACAGGGTAATCTATTGATAAGGCTGTTTGTATTAATATATTTTCTATTGAATCTTGTTCACTATTAGAAAGCATATTATAATCAATATTACCTAACCTTATAACATTTGAATATCTACTACCAAGGCATATAATATTATCTTTTATTTTAAATTGTAAAATATCTGCTAATTGCTTTTTTTCCTTTTTATTGCTTTTAATATCTTTTCTTGTATCAATAGAAGATGTTTGCTTAAATGTATTATTTACTTTTTTCTTCTTTTGATTTAAGTAAATTACTGTTCCAATAACAAAAACAACACTAAGTATTAAAAATATAATCATTATTAACATTTACCACACCTCCTGTAAACAAAATCTTTTTTGCGAAATATATATTTCAAAGCATAAAAAAAGACCTTGTCAAAATTTTGCTCTCCAATTTTTAAAAAGGTACATAATAAAAAGAATATTGATATGATAAAAATAAATAGTATCTTTAAGACAACTGGCAATGGGGTTGCAAGTAATGATAGGCTTGAAGTTGCAAGCATTAAATAAATAACTTGCCTTAAACTTAAATAACCACCAAAAATTTTTTCCTCACGCTTGATGTCAAAAGGAACTTTAAATACTCTCATAATATCACCTAACTTCCTAATAGATTTCCACTACTATTAGTTGCTATATTAATTATAATTCCTGCAATAATTAAACTAGCACCAAGTACAACACCTCCACCACATATCCAGGCAAGAGAACCAATACTTTCAGACCTTTTTTGTGGGTTATTAGCATTTGCTATCATTTTTAAGGCTGCTACTACGATACTTGCAAAAATTAAAATTCCTCCGTAATGGCATAGCAATACTTGTTATTACACGCTTGATATTATCTGTGGCTGTTTGAACTTCAGCTGTTCCAATTCCACCTTCAGCAAAACAAACATTGCTTTTAATTGCAAGTAATGTAATTGTAGTTCCTATTGTAGATAATTTTGTAATTATCTTCTTTTTCTTTTGGGTTAAATTCATTGTTCATCATCTCCTTTACGATTTTTAGGGCATTTTGTAAAGGAAACACTATTAATTTAAGTCATATTCTTAAAGTACACAATAAAATATGGAATTGCTAAAAATAGCATATTTCCTAATAATAAACTTGGTACAACGATTAAGAATTTTGACTTTATTTTTTGTGATTTTATCAAACATCCTATTGCAAGTATTATTAAAGATAATATAAGTAATATCGTGAGTAGTATTACTATTACTTTAAAACTTACAAAAAAGATGGAAGATACAATGTTTTGAAAATTGTTCATATAACTATCAATCATAAAGTTACTCCTTTTTAGGTACTATTATTAGTATATTTATTGATAATAGCTCGTTTATAATAGTTGAGTAGATCTTCTGGCATATGTTCTTGTGCTAATAAATATAAATTTAATAAAGTTTCTCTACTTACTTGTGAAAGTAAAGAATTAAATTGGCTATTATATAACTCATACAAAACATATATAATTTCTTTTAACATTTGAATTTTATCAGGTTGCATAATTTGTAAAATATCTTCTGTATAATTTAATTCCAGACGATTTATTATTGAATAAAAATTAGTTGGAATTTTAAAGCTATTATTTATAATTAAATAAAATAAATCATCTATATTATTATTTATATTATTATCTTTGACTTTTTCGTCAATACCCTCTTGACTTTTTAAGCAATAGGGGTATTGATTTTTTTGACAATAGGGGGTATCTACAATATAGATATTTCTTGCAATGATTTCTTTCTTTTCATTTCTTTTAATTTCTATTTGGATAAATCCTAATTTTTGCAAATGTGAAAGCCATCTACTAACAGTTTCATTATTTACTTTGTATATATTAGCAAAATATTTATTCTTTGCATAACAATATCCATTTTTGTTTGCAAGTGCTGTTATTTCACTATATAATAATTTTTCATTAGGTTTTAATTGTTCATTATAGCGAACTGTTGCAGGTAAAATTGAGTAATAACTAATATTATTTTCTTCATTCAATTTATTTCTCCGTTTCTATATAATTTTTATCTTCTTTTTTTCCTGCTAAAATACAGGCATATAAAAAGAGGCTAATATTAGCCCCTAAGAATAATCCAATTATAAAATTCACCATTTTTTATCATCTCCAATACATAAAATTTAATAGACTTATTGTAATCAAATTTTGCGTTCCCCAGTTTTTTTATTTTTTGGGGGAACGGTGAAACCTTTGAAAATAAAGTGTTCCACCATTTTATTTTTTTCGATAACTGTTTTTTAAAAAAGTTCCCCAGTTTTTTTCTTAGCGTTCCCCAGAAATGATATTATTTTTTAAACTTTTTTAATTTTTATTAATCTTCTTTAAACTATTTTAATTTTTAAAAAAACTCTTAAATTATTGATAATACTGTGTTATATTGATTTTAGAGAATTTACGGTGGTGTTAAGTGAGCGACTACGAACCGAGAGGTCGGGGGTTCGAATCCCTCTTGGTGCACCAAATTCAATATTTGGAAAATTGTTAAAGCACTTATTTTTAAGTGCTTTAATTTATAAAAGAATTTATGAGAGGAAGCCAAAATGATAAAACATATTGTAATGTGGAAATTTAAAGAAAACGAAGAAAAGAATATGAAGAAGTTTTTAAATGAACTAGAACAATTAAAGGGAATAATACCAGAAATAAAAAGTATTGAAACAGGAATAAACATTAACCCTAAAAATGAATATGATGCAATTCTAATTTCAGAATTCGAGACAATGGAAGATTTAGAAAAATATAAAACAAATCCAGAACATGTAAAAGTTTCAACATTGTGTAAAAAAATAAGAATAGATAGGCAAGCAATAGATTATGAATTTTAGTATGAAATCAATAGATAAGATTAAAGAGCTTATACTTCAAAAGTATAGGCTCTTTTTATGATTAAAAAATATCATTTTGAGTTTTTACTATTTCTTTATGTTCTGGGTCTAACATTTCATCAATAAGACCTGCCAAAATAATACGTTCATTGTAAGGATATTTTACACCCATATATTCAATATAAAGGTCATTTCCTAATCCAGGAATTACTAGAATATCATCTTTAGTCATCATATGAAGTGCATATCTTAAAGCTTCAGTTCTATTCAAAATAATTTTATACTTTCCACCAGATTTTTTTAATCCAACTTCTATATCAGACATAATTTGCATTGGATTTTCAGTTCTTACTTGATCTGCTGTAAGTACAGTGAAATCTGCTAAAGTACCAGATATTTCACCCATTATAGGACGTTTAGCACGGTCTCTATCTCCACCAACACCCCAAGTACAAATAACTTTACCTTTTGTATATGGCTTTACAGTTTGTAAAATTGATTCTAAGCTAGATGGTGTATGTGCATAATCTATCATAATTTTATAACCTAATTTATTAGGAACCATTTCACTTCTACCAAAAACATGGAATGGATTTAAGCCTGATTTTATATCTTCATATGTTGCTCCAAAGTATCTTGCAACAGTAATTGCACCAAGAGCATTATAAGCCATATATTTACCTGGAATTGAAACTGTTACTTCTTTAGTATATTCAGGTGTTATTAAAGAAAAATCAACAGAATGATTTGTATAACTAAAATCTTTAGCCATGATATCAGCTTTATTATCAACACCAAAAGTAATTATTTTTTTATTAGGTAATAATTCAGGAATTTTTGCAGTATATTCATTATCCAAATTTACAACACAAACAGGAGACATTTTTAATAAAGAAAGTTTAGCTTCAAAATAATCTTCCATTGTAGGATGTTCATTTGGACTGATGTGGTCTTCACTTAAATTAGTGAATAAAGCAATATCAAAATCACAACCAACAACTCTATCCAGTTTCATAGCTTGTGAAGAAACTTCAAGAATAACAACATCAACATTTTTCTTGACCATCATATCCAAATATTCTTGAATTTTATAACTTTCTTGTGTAGTTCTATCAAGAACTTCAAGCATTTCATCATTTATATAGCAAGCAATACTACCAATTAAACCTACTTTATAACCATGTTTTTGTAGAATAGATTTAATCATAAATGTAGAAGTTGTTTTTCCCTTTGTTCCAGTAACTCCAATAATTTTTAGTTTTCTTGAAGGATTGTCATACAAATTACAACTACATAATGCTAAATTTCTTCTTATATTGTCAAGTTTTATAAATGTAATGTTTTCATAATTTAAAGAATCTAAATCAACATCAGATTCTACAGCAATAGCAGTTGCACCATTTTTTATAGCACTTTCTATAAAATCTGTTCCTTTTAATTTATAACCAGTAATAGCAAAAAAGAAACCATTTTGCCTAATTAATCTTGAATCAGATGAAATATTAGTAATATCAATATCTAAATTTCCTTTATGCTCAAGTATTTCTATATTTTTTAATACATCTTTTAATAACATAATTGTGCCTCCTAAAAAATTTATTTAACTGCATTATACTCTAGGGGAAAGGTGTTGTCAAATCTATATAAAAGTGATAAAATGAATTTACAAAAAATGGAAAAAGGAGAAATAGATATGAAACAACGGTATGATAAAAAAATAAGCAACACATACTATCCTAAAATGGCAGAAGCACAAAATGATGGAATAATTTTTTATTCATTAATGTTTCCTAAAATTGCAGTAAAAAGTAGTATAAATCAAGATGACAAAATTGAGATTGAATTTATAAATGCTAATAAAATAGAAGAAATAATAAAAGAAAAGCGGAAACGGAAGAAAATACTAAAGATTATATTAATAGGAACATCAATACTACTAAAAAATATTTATGTTACTACAGCGATAATTTTCTTTCTTGCTTTTATACTAGAAGATTTAAAATATTTTATAAAAATAGTATATAAAATAAAATTTAAATGTAAAGGTTATGAAAGATTAGGAAGTTTCCATGCAGCAGAACATATGGCAATAAATGCATATTTTAGAAGCAAGAAGATACCAACATTTAAAGATTCCAAAAAAGAATCAAGATTTAGTAACAAGTGTAGTAGTATGAATTTAATTTGTAAAATTATAATTTTTACTATGATAGATTTAAAAATAGCATTTTGGGATAAACAATATTTTGTAATAAATATTATTGAAATAATTTTTATTATAGTTGTAACAAAATTAGTAAAACAAAAAGGATTGATAAATTTTCTACAAATATTAGTAACAAATAAACCAACAGATATAGAGATAAAAGTAGCAATACAAGGAATAAAAGAAATAAAAAAATTTGAAGTAGATTATATAAGTCAAATGACTGATATAAATACGAATATCGAAAAAGTTTCATAAATTGTTCCTTTATAGTATTAATTTATATTATTGTATATATACAGTAATCACTAAAAAGCCATACAGATATTGATAATTCAATACTGTATGGATTTTAATAAAAATTATAGCTATTGCATTACAATTGCATTACTTTACAAAAAAAGAGTCATACAAAACATTGATATTTCAATACTTGTATGACTTTTCGTGTATGGTGAGCCAGGAGGGTCTCGAACCCCCGACCCCAGGCTTAGAAGGCCTGTGCTCTATCCAGCTGAGCTACTGACCCATGTCAAATGACATTTATTATAATAGCACAAAAAGAAAATGTTGTCAATACCTAAATTAATATTAAAAACAAAACCTTTAAATACCGAAAATTTCATTTGAAAAACTAAAATCTCTCAAACCCAAGCATCCGTAATGTGAATTTTTTGTGAAATACTTTACATTAAATCTATATAATGATAATATTGTAGACGAATTAATACATAACAAAAGGAGGAATTTTTTGTGATAGAGGTAAAAAATGTTACAAAAAAGTATGGAAAATTTACAGCCGTAGACAACATAAGTTTTACAATTAAAGAAGGCGAAATAGTAGGCCTATTACGGACCAAATGGTGCGGGAAAAAGTACAACAATGAATATGTTAACAGGATTTATTGAACAAACAAGTGGAGAAATTGTTGTAGATGGTTTTGATATGTTAAAAAAACCAAAGAAAGCTAAAAAAGAAATTGGCTATATGCCAGAAGGAGTACCACTTTATACAGATTTAACAGTAAAAGAATTTGTTACATATATGGCAGAAATAAAAAAAGTGGATAGAAAAACAAGAAAAGAAGAAGTAGAAAAAATAATAGAAAAAACAGGTTTGAAAGATGTAGAGAAAAAGCTTATTAGAAATCTTTCAAGAGGATATAAACAAAGAACTGGTATGGCAGGAGCTCTAGTTGGAGCACCTAAAATACTAATTTTAGACGAACCAACAGTTGGATTAGACCCTAAACAAATAACAGAAATTAGAAATTTAATAAAAGAACTTGGAAAAACACATACAGTAATTTTAAGCTCACATATTTTATCAGAAGTAAGTCAAATTTGTAATAAAGTAATTATTATAAATAAAGGAAAACTAGTTGCAATAGATACACCAGAAAACTTAGAAAATAAAGTATTAAATAAAAATTGTATTTATGTAACAGTAGAAGACCCTGAAGACAAAATGAAAGATATGAAAGACAAAATAGAAGGTGCACAAAAATTTGAATTAATAGAAGAACTAGAAGATGGAACAAAACAATATATGGTTGAATCAAAAGAAAATGTGGATCTAAGAAAAGTATTATTTACAGAACTTGCAAAAGAAAATATCACAATATTTGAAATGAAAAAAGCAGATAGTACATTAGAAGATGCATTTATGAAAATCATTGAAGGAGGTAAAAACTAATGTTAGCAGTCATAAAAAAAGAGTTAAAAACATATTTTTATTCACCAGTAGGATATGTGTTTATAGGATTATTTTTACTAATGTTTAGTATATTTTTCTATGTAGATGTTTTTAAATATCAAAGCACAAACTTTGAATATATATTTTACTCAGGTGCAACAATATTAACATTTATAGTACCTGTACTTACAATGAGATCAATTGCAGAAGAAAGAAAAAACGGAACAGAACAATTGCTATTGACATCACCACTTAGTATTACAAAATTAGTATTAGGAAAATTTATAGCAGCAACATTAATAGTTTTAATAACAGAAATTTGTACATTTTTATATTTTGGAATACTATGTTTCTTTGGAAAACCACATATAACAACAGCATTGGTTACATTATTGGGATTTTTATTATTAGCAATGAGTTATATCTCATTTGGTATTTTTGCTTCAAGCATTACAGAAAATCAAATAATTGCAGGTGTAATTACAATAGGATTTTTCATTTTAACTTGGTTTTTACCACAATTTAGTAGCATATTTACAAATTTCTCATTGATAAATATGTTTTCTAAATTTCCAGAAGGACAAATTGACATTGCAGATACTGTAATGTATATAAGTTTTACAGTTTTATGCTTATTACTTACAGTAATATTTATGCAAAGAAGAAAAAGTGTAAGATAGGAGGTAAGAACATTGGAAAAAGAAAGTAAAGAGCAAAAAGCAAAAAATAAAGCTGATAAAATGGCTAAAAAAGCTGAGGCTAAAAAGAATAAAGCAGAGAAAAAAGCTTTAAAAAATAAAGATAAAAAACCAAATAAATTTATAGAAATTATAAAGAAAAAATGGTTAATTAATGGAACAAAAACAGCAATATTAGTAGTTGCATTAGTTGCAATATTTATGGCATTAAATTTAGGAATGCAAAAACTAAACTTAACACCATTAGATTTTACTCAAGAAAAGTTATATACATTAACAGATGAAAGTAAAGAAAAAGTAAAAAATATAGATAAAACTATAAATATTTATTTTGTAGGATATACAGATACAGATTCTAATTTAGATTTAGCAAAGCAATATAACAAAGTAAATGACAAAATTACAGCAGAAGCCGTAGATGCAAATAACAGACCAGATTTAACACAAAAATATGGAATAGAAAGTGGGTCACAAGGAATTATTGTAGAATGTGGAGAAAAATCAAAAGTATTAACATCACAAGATTTAGTAAGTTATGATACATCAACATATGAAACAGTAAGTGTAGCAGAACAAAAACTAACAGGAGCAATAGTTTCTGTATCAACAGATAAAGTTCCAAAAGTATATTTCTTAGAAGGATATAGTGATTTTTCACTATCACAAAATATGACATATTTAAAAATGTTGCTTGCAAATGAAATTAATGAAATAGATACATTAAATATTTTAACAACTGGAAAAGTTCCAGATGATTGTGATACATTAGTAATTACAACACCTTCAAAAGATTTTGATGATGTTGCAACAACAGCAATAACAGATTATATAAATTCAGGAAAAAATATTTTATGGTTAAATGCAGCACAAACAGCAAAAACAGATTTAACAAATGTTAATAAAATATTGGCATTATATGGTGTAAATCCATTTGAAACAGGAATAATAAGAGAAACAGATTCAAGCAGAATGATGTCAAATTCACCTGATATTATAATTCCAGAAATACAATATTCAGACAGTACAAAAAGCATACATAATACAACAGGTCCAATATTTATAAATGCAACAAAAATAAATATAGCTGATTCAGACAAATTAACAGAATTAAATGTAACAAAAACAGAATTAGCAAATACAAGTGAAGGAGCATATTTTAGAAAAGACTTTAATAACCAACAATCATCAGCAACAAGTAGTGATGAAACAGGAAGTTTTGTTGTAGGAGCTGAATTAGATAAAACAATAAAAGCAGCTAATGAGGAAACAAATGAACAAGAAATAAAATCTAAATTGATAATATATGGAGAAAATTACTTTGCAACAGATTATCAACTAAGCCAAAATTCACAATATTCAGCAGTTCAACTTGGATATAATAAAGAAGTTGTAATGGATTCAATATCATATTTAGTTGATAGAGAAGAAGATATAACCGCAAGAAAAGATACAGGAACAGTAACATACACAGCAACAGATGAACAAGACACAATAATTAAATGCATAATATTTGCTGTACCAGTAATAATAATAATAGCAGGTATTATTGTATGGCAAGTTAGAAGAAGAAAAAAATAAAAAAGTTGTAAAATATTTATTAAATAGCAATTAAAAAGACTGAATAAAAAGCAAGAAAATTTCTTGCTTTTTATTTATGTGTATAGTAAAATTAAGATATTAAAATCGAAAGAAAAGATAAACTCTGGTAGGAGGAAAAACAGTTAAAATGAAAGATGTTTGGAAAGAACATGAACCAAATTTAGGATTTAAAATGATTAATAGAAAAAAGATAGTTATAACAACAATAATTATCATATTTATTGTGTTACTTATAATTTTGATAGGAACTTATTGCACAAACAGTGGAATAAGAGGTTGGATAGATAAATTTATACTTAGAAAAGAAGTATTACAAGATAGTGTAGCTACAATTGATTTAAAAGAAGGACAAAATGCTAATGTTTATGCATTTAATAAATATATAGGAATATTAGATCAAGCAAAATTTACAATATATTCGAATAGTGGTAATAAAGAAAAAGAACTAGATGTACAAATATCAAACCCTATATATTGCTCAGCAAATAGATTTTTAGCAATAGCTGAAAAACAAGGACAAAGAATATATTTGGTAACAGATAAAGATGTATCTTGGGATACAACAATAGAGGGAAATATATCACAAATATTTGTAAATAAAAATGGATATGTGGCAGTAGTAATAACAGGAACACTTAATAAAACAGTAATAAAAATGTATAATCCATCAGGAAAAGCAATGTTTACACAATATTTATCTAGTACAAGAGCAGTAGATGTAAATATATCAAATGACAATAAATACTTAGCAATAGCAGAAATAGACACATCCAAAACTACAATTCAATCAAATATAAAGATAATTTCTATTGACAAAGCAGAAAAGAATGCAGAAGATTATCTAGAAAAAACATATTCAAGCACAAGTGGAAAATTAATAACAAACATAAGATATCAAGATAAAAACAAATTAGTATGTATGTACACAGATGGAATATCAGTAATAGAAAATGGTCAAGAAAATACATTGGTAGAAACTAAAGACAAAAAGATGTCTTTCCAATCAATAGAAATAGATAATAATATATGTTATGTAGAAGAAAAATCATCAGGGTTATTTACAGCTGACTCAGTTGTAAACATTATAAATATAGATAATAAAAATTCAAAGCAATACACAGTAAATTATGTTGCAAAAGAGATTTTTACCAATGTAGATATCATAGCATTAAATCTTGGAACAGATATTGAATTTATAAATACAGGTGGATGGCTAGTAAAAAGATATGTTGCAAACCAAGAAATAACAAATGTAGTAGTATCTAACAATATTGCAGGAATTGTATATAGAGATAAAATAGAAATAATAAATTTATAGGAGGAAAATTATGTGGGGAATAATTGATATAATAATTCTTGGGTTTATTTTATTATCAGTAATTGGAGGATATAAAAAAGGTCTAATATCTTTAGGAATACATCTTTTTGCATTTGTATTAGCTCTATTAATTTCATTTGTATTATATAGACCAATAGGAAATATAGTAATTAATACAACCGAAATAGATGAAACAATTCAAGCAACAATACAAAACAACATAGAAAATATTGCAAATAATGATAGTATGGAAAATGAACTAACAAAAGATTTGATAGAAAGTGCAAAAAATGGAATGTTGCCAGAAGTATCAAAACAATTGGCATATAATATAGTATACTTAGGAACAATGATAGTCTTATTCTTAGTTTTAAGAGTTTGCCTAATGTTAGTAAATACAGTAGCAAATGCAATTGCTAAATTACCAATATTAGATCAAATAAATAAGTTAGGTGGAGCAGTATATGGAGTAATAAGAGGAATTATAATTACATATGTAGTATTAATGGTAATAAGCTTAATAATAGCTGTAAATCCTAAAAACAAACTAGCTCAAATGGTAGATGAAACATATTTAGCAAAAACTATGATGGAAAATAATATTTTAAATGTATTTATCGTTAGTAAATAATATTTTTGAATAAGAAACGAGTCGTTTTGTTATAAACGATTAGTTTTTTTTGTAAAAAATAAACAGATTTATTGCCTTTTAAGACAAAATTTGCTATACTAATAACAATTGATTTTAGGAGTGAGTATTTTGGAAAAAAATAGTTCAAACAAAAGAACAAAAAATAGTAATCAAAGAAATAATACAAGAAAAAATATAGATAATAGAAAAAATGTAAACAGCAAAAAAGCCAATAAATCTAAAAAGAAAGTTTGGCCTAAAGTGCTTTTAATAATAGTAATAATAGTAGCAATTGCAGGAGGAGTTTTTGCGTATAATGTGCATAAAAATGGAGGAGGAGCTAAAGGAGTTTTAACAACAGTATTAGATGCTAAAAAAGATGTTGGAGAATTCCAATGTTTAATACTTGGTATTAGTACAGATGAAAAAGGATCATTATTAACAGACACAATAATGGTTGCATCATATAATCCAAAAACACAAAAAGCTGCATTAATTTCAGTGCCTAGAGATAGTTACACTGGAAAAAATCCAGCAAAAGCAACTGCATATGAAAAAATAAATTCATTATATAGCAGAAAAGAAGATCCTCAAACTGTATTAGATGCTGTAAATAAATTAACTGGATTAAATATACAATATTATGCAATAGTAAAAACAGAAGCATTTATAAAATTAGTTGATGCAATTGGAGGAGTAACATTTAATGTTCCAATAGATATGGATTATGATGATACTTCACAAGACTTGCATATTCATTTAAAAGCAGGAGAACAAGAATTAGATGGAGACAAAGCAGAACAATTAGTTCGTTTTAGACATAACAATGACAATACTTCATATCCAGTAGAATATGGTGATAATGACTTAGGAAGAATGAGAACTCAAAGAGAATTTATTATGCAAGTAGTAAAACAAACAGCTAAAGTTGAAAATATAACAAAAATAGGAAAAATATTAGATATAGCTGGGGAAAATGTAATAACAAATATAGATTTTAATGCTGCAAAAGATTATATACCATATGTTGTAGAATTTAATACAGATAATTTAGAAACAGATTCATTACCAGGAACAGTGCCAAGTCTAAAACAAACTAATAATGTAAGTATATTTGTAGTAGATAAAGTAGCTGCAAAGGAAATGGTTCAAAAAATGTTTTATAATATAGAAGGTGATGAAGAAAGCTTGGAAGAAGAGACAAATACATCAAATTCAAGTAATACAACATCAAATAGTACAACTTCAAGTTCAAATACTACAGGAAGCCAAACTTCAGCAAATAGTAAATCAAATATAAAAATAGAAGTATTAAATGGTAGTGGAGTAAGTTCAAATTTACAAAAAGTTGTAGATCAACTTGAAGGTGCAGGATTTAAAATATCAAGAACAGGAAGTACAAATTCAACAGCCAAAACTGTAATTATGAATAAAAAGAGCACATCTGATAGCATATTAAATAGTATAAAAACAACATTAGGAACAGGATATATTCAAGATAGTGAATCAAGTTCTAGTAAAGTAAATGTTGTAGTAATAATTGGAAAAGATTATTAATATAAAATTTATAAAAAACAAAAGATAAGTTACTATAATTTATAAAAATTCATTAAGTTTTAAATGGAACTTTTATAAAAAGTAACTTATCTTTTTTGTAAATATATAGGCAATAAATTTCGAGTAATATCAATATATTCAATAATTCATTTTACATCTAAAATTTTATCTTCTTCTAATAGTTTTTTTTAGAATTTTTAAAAAATCTATAAATAATTAATATCAAAATTAAAAATCCAAATCCATATAAAATATAAGTAAACAATTTAGACTTTTCAACATTGTTAGCAGCAATCAAATTAGTTGTATAGGTTATTCCATTTACAGTATAAGAGACTTTACCTATTGCTTGACCTTCTTCAATTGGTGCTTCAATATTATCATTTAAAGAAATTTCAGGTTGTATAGCAGTTAAATCATCAGAATTATTAGCTAAAACAGGAATATCTTCTGATACTAATAAATTTAAGCTTTTAGTGTTTTTTGTAGCATTTTTTACTTCAATATTAGTTATAATATCTTTTTCATTAACAATATTTTTAATAGAAAAATTTTTATATCCATAATTATATAAAGAACGTGTGTCGTTAAATCTGTTATTACTGTTTAATATAACTCCAATTAATTCTAAATTATTATTATATGCGGCTGAAACTAAACAACCACCAGCTTTAGAGGTATATCCTGTTTTTCCGGCAATTAAATTTGAATAATAATTTGAGTTTCCAGCAATTAAAAGCTCATTAGTTGAATCATATTTTCTTGGATTAGATTTATTTGTTGCAGGAATAGCACAAGATGCTTGACCAGCAATTTTTCTAAAAGTATCATTTTTTAAGCAATATTGCATAATAATTGCTAAATCATGGGCTGTTGTATAATGATTATCATCTTGTAATCCATAAGGATTTGTAAAATGTGTATTAGATAATCCAAGTTCATTAGCTTTAGTATTCATCATAGAAACAAAACTACTAACAGAACCACCGGCATATTCAGCCAATACATTTGCAGCATCATTTGCAGAATGTACAAGTAAAAGTTCTAGCAATTGTTCAACTGTTAATTCTTCTTCAATTTGAATATCAGCAGTAGAATATCCACTTGGAATAGACATAACAGCATCATAACTGGCAGTAACTTTTTCATCTAAACTATGATTTTCTAAAACTAAAATGGCTGTAACAATTTTAGTAGTACTTGCGGGAAACATTTTTTTATTTTCATTTTTACTATATAAAATTTTATTTGTTTTGTTATCTACTAATAAAGCAGAAGAAGCATTAATATCTAATGCAGATGTAAAATCATCTGCAAAAACATAATTACCAAATATAAAGTTATTAAAAAACATGAAAATACTATATGCAAATAACAAAACACATAACTTATATAAAAGCTTTTTATTCATAATTTTAAAATTCATTTTTCAATCTCCTATATTAATTCTAACATAATATATCCTATTTCGACAAAAAATTCAATAGAAAAAATATAAAATAAAAGGAGGAATACAATAAAAGATATGAAAAGATATTTAAGAAAAATTAACAAAAAACAGAAAATAATATTAATTTCTATAATAGCTATTTTGGCAACAGGAATAAGTTATTATGCATATTCAAAAGAAAATACAGAATATGAAATGTCAAATTTAGAATTGGAAAATAATATTCCAAATGAGCAAAAAGAAGAAGGCAATTTAAAACAAGCCGAAAAAACAAAAATAAAAGTGCATGTATCTGGGGCAGTAAATCAAGAAGGAGTAATAGAATTAGATGAAGGTGCTAGAATAGTAGATGCAATTGAAAAAACAGGAGGCTTTACAGAAGAAGCATACACAAAAGAAATAAATCTGGCACATCCACTAGAAGATGGTGTAAAAATTTATATACCAACTAAAAAAGAAATAGAAGAAAAAGAGAATAATGTAGTTGTTAACCAAAATGAAACAATAACCCAAGCTAAATATAGTACAAGAGAAACAAAAACTTCAAATATTAACAATTTAACCAAATCAAATAATTCAAAAATAAATATAAATACTGCAACTAAAGAACAATTGGACACATTACCAGGAATTGGAGTGTCAACAGCAGAAAAAATAATACAGTATAGAAAGGAAAAGGGAAAGTTTAAAACCAAAGAAGATATAAAAAATGTAAATGGAATAGGAGAAAGTAAATACGAAAAAATAAAAGATTTGATAGAAATATAAAAATATGATAAAATATTCAAAAAGATAAAAGGAAAATAAAAATATGAAAGATCCATATATATTAGAAGATGGAACATTAAAAAATTGAAAAAACACATAGAAGAAATAAATAGCTATAATTGGAAAGAAATGAATATAGATGAAATATCACAAAAATTCACAAAATGTTTAGCACAAATATGGAGAGTACATCCTTTTAGAGATGGCAATACAAGAGCAACATTAACATTTGCAGATATATTTGCTAAACAACATGGATTTGAAATGGACATGGGAATGTTATTAGACAATCTTGAAAGAATAGTTGATGATGAAACAGGAAAGATTAAGAGATTTAGTGTAAGAGATAAATTTGTATTAGCAGCTTTAGATGAAAAAGATTATCCAGAACCAGAACACTTAGAAAGAATAATAAAAATGTCAATAGAAAAAGGAATTAATAAGAAAATAGATTCATTAAATCAAATTGTTGAAAGATAAGATAAAATAGCTTGTATCTATTGATACAAGCTATTTATAACGATTATTCTAATGGTTGCGGGGGTAAGACTCGAACTTACGACCTTCGGGTTATGAGCCCGACGAGCTGCCAACTGCTCCACCCCGCGATGTTTCAACAAATTAATTATACAACCTAGATATTAATTTTGTCAATAGTTTTTTCAAAATTACCATGAAAACTATAACTCATTTATATATTATATGAAAAATATTAAAAAATATTACAATATAAAAAAATATATTGCATAAATTTAAAATTATGTATATAGTATATAAAAAATAGCAAATAATAAAATAAAAATGTATATGGAGGTAAGATAAATGAGAATTGAAAAAATAACAAACGATAATTTTAAAACAGAAGTACTACAAAGTGAAATGTCAGTACTAGTTGATTTTTATGCGGATTGGTGTGGACCTTGTAAAATGTTAGCACCAATTGTTGACGAAATAGCACAAGAAAATGATGATATAAAAGTAGTTAAAGTCAATGTAGATGAAAATCCTAATATAGCATTAGACTATAAAGTAATGTCAATACCAACATTGGTCGTTATAAAAGGTGGTAAAGAAGTTTCTAGATCAGTAGGTGTTGTTGATAAAAAAGAAATATTGGAAATGTTATCAAAATAAAAAAACACAGTAAGTGAATTATCACTTGCTGTGTTTTTACTTAATAAAATTACAAAAATTCAGGATATACTATTTTCATCCATTCTTGGGCTACAAGATATGCAAAAATAAGATCTTCATCAGTAACATATCGAGTAGTGTTAAAGTATTGGATAAAATGATAAATTATTTTTGATAAATTTTATGGAAACACAATACAAAAGATATATAAATAATAGAAACAACAAAAGAACAATGACTGTAAAAGAAAAAATGTTCATATAGGAAAAATAAATTTAGAAAAAGAATGTTATTTTTAAGAAAAAATATGTTATAATTAAAAACATGAAAAGATATAAAGATAAAATAAATAATTGTGTAAGAAAAACTATAAAAATAATAAAAGATAATCCACAAAAAACAATAAAAATAATTGCTAGTATATTAATATTAATAGGAATAATTACTGGAATAAATATGCTGTTTAAAGAAAACAAAGAACAAAAATATGTAGCATATGATGGAAAAAATTTAAATGAAATAAGATATCCAGGCTATAAAGAATTAATAGATAATTTAAAAGAATTACATCCAAATTGGGAATTTACACTATTTTATACAAAATTGAATTGGGAAGAAGTAATAGAAAATGAAGGGCATAAAGATAATGTAAAATATCCAACTAATTTAATACCAGATTCAAATGATTATCCAGAAGATTGGAAATGTGAGATTGATAAAGATAAAAAATTTGATAATGGAACATGGCTATGTGCATCTGATAAAGCAATAAAATGTCAAATGGATCCTAGAAACATATTAAATGATGATAATATATTTCAATTTATAGAATTAAAATATGTAAAAAATGCACAAACTGAAAAAGGGCTAAAATTAATAACTCAAAATACATTTTTAGAAAATGAATTAGTTCAAAAAGCATTGATAGAAGCTGGCGAAAAGGCTAATATAGATCCATATTTTGTAGCTTCACGATTGATTCAAGAACAAGGAAAAAAAGGAACTGTATTGTCCAAAGGATATCAATATAATGAAGAAAATATAGTTTATAATCCATTTAATATAGGTGCAAAAGGAAATTCAAGTTCGGAAATATTAAGCAATGCAGCCCAATATGCATATGAACAGGGATGGGATTCGTTAGAAAAAGCAATTGTTGGTGGAATTGAATATGTAAAAGAAGATTATATAAATAAAGGACAAAACACATTATATTTACAAAAATTTGATGTTGTAAATGGTGATAATTCATTATACAAAAATCAATATATGCAAAATTTAATGGCACCACAGTCAGAAGCAAAAAGTATGCTAAAAATATATAAAGCATCAGATACAGTTGATAGTAATTTAAACTTTATAATTCCATTATATGAAAATATGCCTACAGAAATATCAGAAAAATAAAAAGCAAGAAAGGTACAACTTATGTTGTACCTTTCTTGGATTGCAAATATATGTTTAACTAATTAATAAAAGAATTATTAATTAGAAAATTAAAAACTAATTTAAGTGTATATATTATAAATTTTTCATGAAAATTGAAATATTTTCAATTAATTTTATACTTTCAATAATTTGTTTATCTTGGTATTTATCTAAAATTTTCTGAGTATTACTAATTATAGAGTCATCTAATCCAAATAAAATGTAATCAGCAGAATGTCCACTAATATTCATTAATTTTTTTAAAGAAGGATAAACAAGATTTCCTCTACCATTTTCTATTAATCCTAAAAATTGTCCTGAAATACCAATTTCTTTTCCAAGTTGAATTTTTGTCATGTGTAATTCGTTTTCTCTAATATCTTTAATACGTTTTCCTCTTTCGACTTTTTCGTCCATTTCAATACTAGTATTCATTTTTACGAATGTCACCTCATATACTTTTCGTTCATTATACAGGAAGAAAAAGAAAATAACTTGATATAATATAATGGTAAAATGTGGTATTTTATGATAAATTATGATATATTGTGATAAAAAGAGGAGGAAAATTATGGATTTTAAGCCTATGACAATATTAATAATAGAAGATGATGTGGATGCATGCAATAAATTTAGAGAATGTGCTAAAAGAAGAAATGATATACAAATAGTAAAAATAACAGATTCAGATATTGATGGTTTAGAGTATGCAAAAGGAAAAAGACCAGAAGGAATTATATTAGACTTAGAATTGAATAATAGTAGTAATGGAAATGTGAGTTCAATTGGAATTGTCTCAAAACTGAGAAAGATTAGCCCAAATTATGAACCAGTTATTATTGTCACTACACATGTAAACTTAAAAAGAACTTATGAAATACTTCATAGAGATAATGTAGATTTAATAATGTATAAAGAACAAGCAAACTATTCTAGTGAAAATGTATTTAATACACTTTTAACTTATAGGAAAGAAGAAATAGAAGAATTACCAGAAACATATGAATTAGAAAAACAAGATTTGGAAAATAAAATATCAAAAAGTATAGACAGAGAGTTAGACTTGATAGGAATAACAGAAAAAATGAAAGGAAGAAGATATATCCATGATGCAATTATGTTTTTAGTGCCAAATGAAGATAGCGACACAAATGTAATAAGATATTTGACTAAAAAGCATCAAAGAACAGAAAGTACAATTACTAATGGAATTCAAAATGCAATATCACATGCATGGGCTAAAACGCCATTAGATGAATTGATGAAAAATTATACAGCAGTAGTAAATTATAAAACAGGTGAACCAACACCTATGGAATTAATTTATCATTATGCAGAGAAAATAAGAAAAGAAATCTAGTATTCAAAAAATACTAGATTTCTTTATTTCCAACTAGTTTTCTCTATCACCAGATACCAATTATTTTAAGCAAATAATTGGTATCTTTTTATTAGACAAGAAGAGACAGACAAAAGATTAAAAAACTAATAAAAAGGTGGTGAAAAATATGAGTTGGGAAGATTTCTGGAAATTTGTTAGCCATTGGTTTGGATAATAGTATACAAAGAGAAAAGAATATTGAATTCTTTTCTCTTTTTTTATATAATAATAAAGTAAAGGAGGAAAAAGAAAATGTTTATAATGTCATATACATTAAAGACTATACTAATGAGTTTATATGTATCTTATAGTAATAGAAAAATTTTGAATTTGCAGAAAGATAAAAAAATTAAAATTTTAGTATTATTATATATAATTATATCAATAATATATGCCTATATATGTAAAATTGTTCAAAAGGAAATAAATACTACAATATACATAACAATATGTGTCAGCATTATATATGCAATAATATATAAATTCAAAATTATGTATTCAATCTTAATATCAGCAATATCAATATCTATAAATCAAATATTATGGTTGATGTCGATTTTTATAAATTATTTTCTTATAAGAATACTTAGAATTACTAATGAATATATAATTCTTTTTATGATTTCTGGAACTCAATTTATTCTTTTGATAGCATTCTGGAGAATTAAAAGAATTCGTAATGGAATAACATTCCTAAAGAAATGGAAAGATGATGAATACATGAACTTATTGCTACTGAACATAAGTAGCGCTATATTGTTTATAGCAGTAATACTATCAAATTATCAAGAAGGTATAACTTCTAAATTTGGAGTAATGCTAATTATATTTGCAATAGTAATGTTTATAACAATATGGAAATCATTACAATTATATTATAAACAACAAATGTTAGAAAAAGTATTAGAGAAAACACAAAAAGATCTAGCAGATAAGACTGAAGAAGTTAAAAAACTAGAAGCAGAAAATTTAAGCTTTAGTGAAATAAGTCATTCAATAGCACATAGACAAGATTCATTAAAACATAAACTAGAAAAGTTATCTACAAACACAGAATTTGCAGATGAAATCTCAATAAATGCTCAAATAGATAATATAACAAAAGATTTAAGAAAGAAGACAAAGATAGATCTTGAGAAAACTGGAATAGAAATAGTAGATGATATGCTTGATTGCATGCAAGCGAAATGTGTAGAAAATAATATTGATTTTCAACTACAAATAAATGGAAATATATATCATATGACTAATAATTATATTGCTAAGGAAGATTTAGAAATTTTACTTGCAGATCACATAAAAGATGCAATTATAGCAATAAATCATTCTGAAAATATTAATAAAAGTATATTGGTAAGAATTGGAAAAATAGATGGTATATATGGAGTATATTTTTATGATAGTGGTATTGAGTTTGAATTTAATACACTATTAAACTTAGGGAAAATTCCAATAACAACACATAAGAGTGAAGGCGGAACAGGTATGGGATTTATGAATACTTTTAAAACATTAAGTAAAACTAAAGGTAGTCTAGAAATAGAAGAAATTGGAAAGCCATCAAAAAGTAATTTTACAAAAGTATTAAAATTTAAATTTAACAATAAAAATGAATACAAGATTATATCTTATAAGGGAAAAGAATTAAAAGAAAAAGATGAAGAAAATAAATTAATAATAGAAAATATTGAAAGATAAGAATAAGTCCAAGTTATATCTACATAAAAATTAATAAATAGATATAAGGAGGGCTTTTTTATATGGAATCAATATTAACAAAAGTTAAGAAAAGTAAAGTATTACAAATACAAATAATAGCAATAATATTTAGCATAATATGTGGAACTCTGTTTCATTTTGTATATCAATGGACAGGAGAAAATAAAATAATAGCAGCATTTGTTCCAGTAAATGAAAGCATATGGGAACACCTAAAATTAGTATTTTATCCAATGGGAATATTTGCAATTATAGAATATTTTATAGTAAAAAATAGAGTTAACAATTATTTAGAGGCAAAAACCATAGGGATATTTGTAGCAATTTTCTTCATAATAGTAGCATATTTTACATATACAGGAATTATAGGTGCAGGTATATTTTTTATAGATATATTAATATTTATTTTAAGCATTATTATTGGAGAATGTGTTGCATATAAACTAATGACAAGAAAAAATGAGAGTAATGAAAAAACAAAAATATTGGCAATAATAATATTAGTATTTTTATTATTTTGCTTTATTTTATTCACATATTATTCACCAGAAGTGAATTTGTTTAGAGATTGTACAACAGGAAATTATGGGTTAGAATAAAAATATTAGAAAAATAAAGTGAACAAAAACGGTTAGAATTAATAATCTTAGTTCACTTTAAATTTGTTTTAATATAATTTTAAAATGTCTTCAATAACGTACGAAACAGGTAATACTTCTTCATCTGATGAAACAATAAAAGAAGTAGTGCCATCTTCATTTTTGAATACAGAAACTGTAACTTTTCCTATTAGTTTCTCCATAAAGAACCCTCCTTTTTATTGATTTAATAGGAAAAGTATAACAAATAAAAAGTGAAAAAAATGTCGAAAAATCTGAATAATGCAAAAAAAGTTAAAAAATTACAAAAAATTGAAAAAATTGTAAATATTTTTGAAAAATGTTGTATTACAATTGATGTGAAACAAAATAAATAAAATTGAATAAGTGATTTAA
>ERZ827440.425-NODE-425-length-60555-cov-17.201967_pt1 | contig 60555 bp, 52 predicted proteins | sample MGYA00519774_ERZ827440 | MGnify/ENA primary metagenome ERZ827440 (study PRJEB31778, sample SAMEA3449302) | human gut metagenome | biome: human gut; feature: human-associated habitat; material: faeces | place: United Kingdom | collected 2010/2012 ... | reverse complement strand
CGAGACAGGGGCTCAATATGGCCGGAACATACCTACTTGCAATGATAATATTATTCTCAATAAATTTAAAACAGCTTCTTAAATCCGTGTCTTATTTTAGCGATAGAAATCGCTCTATGTATTCCGATCCTTTTCGGGCTATTTGTGTGGTGGCAGCGAAATACCAGCACATCGGTACGAAGCAGAAAAAGAATCGTTTTGCCGAATAGGCCAATACATTTTGTATGGAATCCCATACGTAGTCCACGTGGTAAACGACGAGCCCGTAGAATACGATGCTCAGTACAATCATTCCCAATAAAGCGAGGTTGTCTTTCCTTTTAATCATGAACCAGCTGTTCCCGAGAATAAAAATGGCGAATACCGAGAATGTCCAGCCATAATATATGGGATTGGTAAACAAAGCCCAAAAGCCGTTTACGATCAATCCCGCTTTCTCCCCGTCCCAGAACAGGCGGGTAATAGCCATTCCTTCGGTATATAAGCCCCCGATTTTCATGTAAATAAACCAGATAATGGCCGGGAGCAGGGACAATCCGGTAAAGTACAATCCTTTTCGATAACTCTTGCGGCGTATGCAATCGATCAGCAATATCACACAAGCTGCTCCGATGAATACGATACCCTCGTTTCGACACCACATATTGGCGCCCAACAATAACGCGCCTGCATACAATTCGTCGTCGTTACGGCTGCGTAGCCAACTGGCGGTATAAGCGATACCCAGTCCTGCGAAAATGGCTTGCATGACGTTGGTGGTCGATAACGACGAGAATGCAAGCATTTCGGGAGCCATCATCATAAACAGAGTAGACAGTGCGGCGACAGTTTTCCCGGTATTTCGTCTCAAAATTCCGTAGAAAGCAATGACAAAGAACAAATACATCAACGCCGGTATCGACTTCGATGTTTCGGCTCCTAATATATAGACGTATGCATAACTCATTTGTACGAAAGGAGCATATGCTATGCTACCTCCGGCGCGGTGTATCGAGGGATTGTAATCGGCGTCGAACAAGCTCATGCGCATATACGTGTGGTCCTGTGCCGCCACGAAACCTAAGGTATCGAATGCCGCAAGGCTGTCCCGGTCGCTGGGAGGGAAAAACATGCATTTCGAGAAATTCATGTATTCGCAATAACCGATGAGTATGATGAGCAATACCCATACCAAGTTGGCTTGTTTCCAGTCATCGAGCATAGCCGAGGTGATACGGAAACTTTCGAATCCTCGGTAGCGGGCTACGATAAACATCAATAGGGCGAATGTTACGGCTCCTGCTGATAAAACCGAAAAACTGGTCAGGGGAATATGCATTAAGTCGAGCAAAGCCATCACGACGGTTTGCAGCGTCATACCCAGAGGGAAAGACAATCCTATGCGTTCGGTCCACGAAAAACGCGTCCCGATGACTCCTGTTAATAAAAGACCCGACAGGCAAGTCAATATGATTCCTGATACTACTAACATGATGGTTACGGTTTTAGGTGCATGGGCAATACGGCATGAGGCGCTTTTTGTTCAACCTCGTAGTCGAGATATTCGTATCCGCGACCGTTGACGATAGCTACATGGGTGATTTTCTCGCTCCAAGGAGTTTTACCCAATTCCGATGGGATAATGACTCGGCGCGGATATAAGAACCGGATAGCCCATAGTTTGTTATAAGGTTCGCCCGAGAATATACGTTCTTCTCCTTCGGGGTAAAAAGCCTCTTTTCCCGGTAACAAGATAACGGCGTTTTCGGGAGTGCTCTCTTTCACGTACCGCAGATACACATGAGAAAGTCCCAGCTTCATTTCAAAGCGGTTGTCTGTCGTCGTACGGGAGTAATGACGTATAGTCTCCAAGTTTTTTTGAAGCATGTTGTATGCCCAGTTGTAACCCGGTTGTACGTCGAGGACGAATTTGTTTAGCAGAAACAATACGATGACAACGGCAAAAATGTTCTTTGCTACCCATGAAAAAGAGATTCCCTCTTTTTGAGGCGTTGCAGTACCCTTCTTGGTGGAAGGGGTGTTTTTTTTGCTTGTGGTGCTATTTTTCATGATTCGGGTATTTTCCAGAAACGATATTTCAACAGCGTGCCTATCGCTTTCAAACCGTCGCTCAGACGCAGTTTTTTCCCCTCTTCGATAGAGCGGGGATAATAACGAATGGGCACTTCTTTGATTTTGTAGCCCAGTCTCGAAACTTTTGCCGTCACTTCGGGACAAAATTCGAATCCCTCGCAGTCGAGAGGAATCGATTTCAGCAAATCGGCGGTGAACATTTTGTAACAAGTGGGCTCGTCGGTGATGTGCTGACGATAAAGAATGTTGGTCATTACCGATAAAAATTTCCCGCCCAGTTGATAACTGAAATAAGTATGTGAATTTTCCTCTGCTAAAAATCGGGAGCCATATACCACATGGTATTCGCCCGATAAAAGAAAAGGAAGCATTTTCTTGAAATCGTTCGGATCGAGTTCGAGGTCGGCATCCTGCATGACGATATAATCGCCCGTTACGGCTCGTATGCCCGTGCGGACGGCCATGCCTTTCCCATAATTCCTTTCGTGCTTCAAGTAAACGATAGGAGCGTCGGCATGGCGGGCGATAAAATCTTCGACGATTTGTTCTGTCGAATCGGTCGAGCAGTCGTTCACCACGATCAACTCCCTTTCGATGCCGGTCCCTAGATCGGCATCGAGTACCCGTTGCAGCAGTTTTGCAATAGTCTTTTCCTCGTTATATGCGGGAATGATAATCGATAAAGTGTGCACGGCTTCGCCCATAATTCGCTATCGGTAAAAATAAGATAAACGAAAATGACGGCTTGGCCGTCTTTTGATGTGACGATAAGCCTATTTTCGCAATCCGTGCAAAAATATTATAATAATTTTGCCTGTGCAAGATTTTATTTCGAAAGAATCGGAAACAAGTGCTTTCATAGAGGCGAAGGCCGTGGCATTGATTTATTGCCTTATAAAGAAGAACGATATATTTCATCTTTCTGAAATGAGAAAACAAGAGTTACATTCCCCTCCTCCCTATATAGGGGAGGTGTCACGCAGTGACGGAGGGGTTAGAAAATACCGGCAGTGGAGGTGACAGAGTCAGGTCTCCTCTCCCTCTTGCTCATCGTAGATGTGATAGGAGAGGTGACTTGTAGAGCCGGTGAGGTTAAAGAAACAGGGAAGAGGTGTAAAATTTATCCTTGTGTCGAAATGGGAATTACCATTTTAATCTTTTCTCCTTGTTGTATTGTGGCATTGCTGGATATTTCATACTCCTTCCTTAGAATAGCGAGGGATTGGAATGACATCATTGGTGTGGTATTTAAAACCTCCTCCCTGCCGTGTCCCGTAGCCTTACGGGGGTGTTTTGCCATGCAAAATATAGGGGAGGTGTCACGCAGTGACGGAGGGGTTGGAAAATACTGGCAGTGGAGGTGGCAGAAGTCAGGACTCCTCTCCCTCTGCTCATCGTAGATGAGATAGGGGGAGTGCCCGCAGGTCGAGAGGGTTAAAGAAATACCCGCAGTAGAAACAGAGACAGGCATTAACCTCTTCCCCTTTCGAGGTGTCTCCGAAAGAAAAGTGCAATAGCTATTCCCCGGAAAAATGCTCTTTGTCGGATTGGTTGGAAACTTTTTAAGCTCCTGTTTCTGCTATCTTTGTATTTGTGTTATCTTTGCAGCCGTAAACTGCTCGGTTCTGTCCGGGCTCAATATGTGAAGCATGAAAGATTTTTTTTCCATACTCCGGCGATTTGTGCCCCCCTATAAATATTACCTTGCCCTCAATATCTTTTTCAATATTTTGGCGTCGGTCTTGACGCTTTTCTCGTTTGCCCTTATCATTCCTATATTGGAAATATTGTTCAAGCTCAAACAGGCTTCTTATACTTTTATGGAATGGGGGTCGGGTTCCATTAAAGATGTGGTGATAAATAATTTCTATTATTACATTACAACGATAATCGATGAAAAAGGAGCCGGTTTCGCCCTGTTGATATTGGGCGTTTTTTTAATGGTGATGACCTTTTTCAAGACGGCCGCTACCTATTTGAGCTCCTATTTCATGATACCGCTTCGGTCGGGAATCGTGCGCGATATTCGCAATTATGTGTATGAAAAAGTAGTAAGTTTGCCTATCGGTTTTTTCACCAGTGAGAAGAAAGGCGATGTCATGGCCCGTATGTCGGGAGATGTAGGGGAGATAGAAAATTCGATAATGGCATCGCTCGATATGATGTTCAAGAATCCCATTATGATTATTGTCTGTTTGGCGACCATGTTCGCCATTAGTTGGCAACTTACTCTTTTTGTCTTGATTCTGCTTCCTACGGCAGGATACATTATGGGACAAGTCGGTAAGAAACTGAAACGTCGTTCTCTCGAAGGGCAGAATCAATGGGGATTGTTGATGTCTATCATAGAGGAGACTTTGGGCGGGTTGCGCATTGTCAAGGCCTTCAATGCCGAGGATAAAATGATAAAATGGTTTCACGACGATAACAATCGTTTTTATCGCATATCCAATCGAATCAACCGCCGGCAGTCGTTGGCGCATCCCATGAGCGAATTTTTAGGCACGTGTACCATTTGTATCGTCCTTTGGTATGGAGGCTCGCTCATCTTGTCGGGAACGAGCAGTATCGATGCCGCTTCGTTCATTTACTATCTGGTTATTTTTTACAGCATTATCAATCCGGCGAAAGATTTGTCCAAAGCCGCTTACTCCATACAGAAAGGGTTAGCCTCTATGGTGAGGGTCGATCTCATTCTGTCGGCGGTGAATCCCATACAAGACCCGAAGAATCCGGTAGAATTGAAGGAAATGAAAGAGGGGATAGAATATCGGGGAGTCTCTTTCCGGTATAGTACCGAAAATGTCGTGAAGCACGTCGACCTTTCCATTAAAAAGGGACAGACGGTCGCTCTCGTAGGGCAGTCCGGTTCCGGAAAATCTACGATGGCCGACCTTTTACCACGCTTTTACGACGTGAATGAAGGGGGAATTTATATCGACGGAATCAATATCAAAGATTTCAGGGTGCACGATTTGCGGGGATTGATGGGAAATGTCAATCAAGAAGCCATTCTCTTTAACGATTCTTTCTACAACAATATAACCTTCGGGGTGGAAAACGCAACGATGGAGCAAGTCATCGAAGCGGCAAAAATCGCCAATGCGCACGATTTCATCATGGCGACCGAACAAGGATACGATACCTGCATTGGCGACCGGGGAAGCCGTCTTTCGGGCGGGCAGCGACAACGTGTGAGTATAGCCCGTGCAATCCTGAAAAACCCTCCTATTCTTATTCTCGACGAGGCGACCTCGGCTCTCGATACCGAGTCGGAACGGTTGGTACAGGAGGCTTTGGAGAATCTTATGCGTAATCGCACTACGCTGGTAATAGCTCACCGTCTTTCCACGATAAAAGATGCCGATTTAATTTGCGTCATGCACGAAGGCGAAATTGTGGAACGGGGTCGTCATGACGAATTGATAAAACTCGACCGCTATTATAAACGCTTGGTCGATATGCAGAAATTCTGAGACATTTTTGGCTAAAAATACATCGGTGGAGAAGTCCTCTCTCGGTAAGTTTTTCGGTGTGACCTATATCGGTTCGGCAGACGATGATCCGAGGGTGTCGAGTTTTTGAAAAAGTTTCAAATCGTAAGTGGAAAATATGGTGCGAATCCTGTCAAGTTCTATTCAAGGGTAATGATGAGGCTCGTTTTTTGCGGTTGAAAGCAAGTCAAGTTATAAGTTTTTCGACTCAGTCGAGAATTAGTTAGGATTGTCCTTTTAACTCTCGTATTCGCAGATAGGGAGAAAAAAAGAATATTCGCAGAGATAGCTTAGAAACTGTTTTAAATTTATTCCGAGACAGGGGCTCAATATGGCCGGAACATACCTGTTTGCAATGATAATATTATTTCTCAATAAATTTAAAATAACTTCTTATTCCTCCCCTGCCGTGCCCCGTAGCATTGAGGGGTGTTTTGCGGCGCAAGATATAGGGGAGGTGTCACGCAGTGACGGAGGGGTTAGAAAATGCCGCCAATGGAGGGGGCAGATTCAGGTCTCCTCTCTCTGCTCATCGCAGATGAGATAGGGCGAGGGGGTTAAATAATCTATAATCAAAAAAATCATTCCCAACCCTTCACCCCATTAAGGCAGTTTATAACTCTCTGTTATTGGCTGCTCTGTGCTTTATATTATATAAGGTGAGGCTCATCTGCCTTGTTAGGCTTTGGGCAAGGTCGGGTTGGTTAGAGAAATATAGATTTTATGCGATTCGGTTTATTTATTCAACCTTTTCGTCTTATTTTAGTTGAGATAACAATATTTGTGTAATATTGTAAAGTATAATTTTTCATTCTGTTTCTTGTGCCTTAATATTATTTTATGTAACTTGCCACCGATTCTAATAAAAAAATGGAGAAAGTGCTCCCTAATGTTTTTAGAAGTTCATGAGGCTTAGGAGAATGCTGTAAAGCTGTTTGGTTTGATAAGTGTTAGATAAGAAGATAACCGATTAAAGTGCAATCGGATTGTTGACTATATTTTTGAAAAATTATACATAAACTAAATTTTAATTATGATGAGAAATCTCTACAAAAAATTGTCTTTTGTAATGGTGATGGGCATCTCTCTTTCAAGTTATGCCGCATGGAATGGTGATGCCACTGCTTGGACTCAGGGCGATGGTTCGGAACAAAACCCGTTCTTGATTGAAAATGAGGCGCAATTGTCACATTTGCAACAAACAGTGACAGCCGGTGAAACCTATCAAGGAAAATTTTTCCGCTTGACAGCCGATTTGGACATGGCTGGCAAGCAAATGCCTTCGATTGGTAACTATAATGACTATACGACACAAGAGAATCCCGAGTTGGTCAGAGAGTCAAAAGTGTTCCGTGGCACTTTCGATGGTAATTTTCATACCATCGACAATCTCACGATCGTAAATAATAACGCCGATCCCAGTCTTGGGGGAGTGGGGCTTTTTGCAGTCTCTTACCCAGAGACTTACATCTGTAATCTCATTCTTGGAAAGAACGTTACGATTGAAGGTAGTGACTTTGACTGTGTGGCCGGTTTTGTTGGTTACGGCTCGGGTGGCAAGGTGGAAAATTGCCGCTTCATGGGTTTGGTGAACGGGGGCAGTATGAACGCCGGAGGCATCGTGGGTGCTGCCGAGGTAGCTATGACGATCTCCGGTTGTGTAAATACCGGTAAGTTGGTAGGACATTCGTTTGCCGGTGGTATTGCTGGGTCTGTCAGTATGTCGAATGTTCAAAACTGTTATTCTTCGGCTACAATCTCATGTCCATTGGCCTATTGGGTAGCCGGTATTGTCGGTTGGGCCGAGCAATCCACAGTCTACAACTGTTATGCTATCGGTTCTGTCGAGGCGGAAGTCGGTTCGTCTTTCTTGCCCGGTAAAAGCCCTATTTGCTCAGAACTGGAAAAATCTTCGGCTTCCGATTGTTACTATGTCGAAGCGCTCACCGGCTGCAAGCCTTTGAGCGAGCAGGCCGGTGTGACCGCCGTTACGGAAGAAGAAATGAAAGCTGCCGATATGATTGCTAAACTCAATGCCAACCTCTCTGCCAATGCATGGGGCGCAGGAGCCGACGGATTCCCGGCTCTTCTGTGGGAAATCGACGGAACGGGCAGTATCGAGTCTGCCGGTGCGACTGCCGGAATTGAGATTGTTAAAGAGGGCGACCGCTTGGTGGTGGTATCGGCAACCGGTGAAAGAGCCCGCCTCAGTGTTTACGATATTACCGGTAAGGCGATCGTGACGGCTGTTGTCTCCGATGGCGACTGCGTTACGGTGCCCGGTAAGGGAGTATGCATAGTTGCTTTGGTTACAGACGGAGGCAATCGCACGGTTCAAAAATTTTTGTTCTAAAAAGTAACGGGAAAGTGAAGGGGAATCGCATGCTGTCGGTTCCCCTTGCTCTCTCTGCATTATAATATCATCGACTTATGATAATGCGAAAGAAATTTGTATGTATGGTTACGGCTGCGTTGGCCTTTATGGCTTCGGCGCAGCCGTTTCAATCGGTATATTATCCCTCGAAGCTCACCGCTTCCACGATTGCCCGTGTTCATCGGGCATCACCGGCCTTGCGGTCTGCCGATGAGAATATACATGCCATAGTGAGACTTTGCGACGAGGCCGACCTCGACAGGCTTGCTGCGGACTATGGAGTGGCTTTCAATGTGGTGACGGGTAACTTGGCTACGGCAGTAATCCCGATGAGCGCATTGGTGGATTTCGCCGAAGATCCCGATGTCGAGAATGTTGATGCCGGAAACAGTGTAAAAGCCATGACCGATCTTGCGAGGGAATATTCTCATGTGGATGCTCTTCATGTAGGTCTTCCCGATTTCCCTCGCAGTTTCACGGGAAAGGGCGTGCTGATAGGGGTGATTGATACGGGTTTTGATTTCATGCACCCTGCATTTCGCGATGCCGAGGGCAATAGTCGCATTATTCATGTATGGGATCAGAGCGGTAGGAACGGAAACACTCCTTCTATGGGATACGGTGTGGTATTCGATACCCCGGAACTGATTCGCTCTGCGGCTCATGATGTTTCGAGAGACACTCATGGCACTCATGTGGCTGCGATTGCAGCCTCCTCGGCCGATGTGTATAAAGGTATGGCGCCGGAGTCCGACATTGTGGTAGTGGCGACCGACAAGAGCGAATCCGGAATTATAGATGCCCTTGCCTATCTGCTCGATTATGCCGAGAAAGAGAAGAAACCGATGGCTATAAATCTTAGTATGGGTACGGTCATAGGCTTCAAAGATGGGACTGATCCTATCGCGTCGATGATTGACGAGCTGCTCGACAAAAGCGGCAAAAAATGCCTTATGGCGATTGCGGCCGGTAACGAGGGGCATCGCAACTCCACGATTGTGGCCGAGACCACGGGGCAGGGCGAGGTGATTAACACATCGTTTACTCCGCCATCGCACATGCGCGAAAATGTTTTTATCGGGTGTTCGACTACATCTGCATTTCAAGTGAGCCTCTCGTTGGTAGGTAGCGATGGAGTCGCTTTTGAAACTTCGATTAGCTCCGATGCTTCCGAGTCGGTAAGTCACGAGAATATAACCGGTGAAAAAGACTATTCGCTTGTCACGCTTTCCCCTATGAAAGATGCCGATGGTTTACAGCGCGGTGTGAGCGTCAACTTGTATGCCCCGTTGAAAGAAGGTCAGAAATGGAAACTCGTTGTGACGGGCGCTGCCGGAAAATACATTGCATGTTGTGATTACGGGGAACTTGATAATGGCTCCAACGCAAGCACGATGGCGGCGACCGCTTGTGGGAAAATCCCCATATCGGTGGGTGCCTATGTGTCGCGAGACAAGTTTACCAATTTGCAGGGTATGGAACGAAGTTCCGATTGGACTGTGGGCGAGAGGTATCCCCTTTCCGGTATGGGACCCACATTTGACGGACGCGATAAGCCCGATGTGCTTGCACCGGGTGCACACATTATTTCGGCGATCAATAATTATGCAGCATCTTATAATGTAAATCGCGAAGACTTGGCTTATACCGAGGTCGATGCCTTGATTCCCGGGCGTACCAATTATTGGGGGGCAATGTGCGGGACATCGATGGCGACACCGGTAGTCACCGGCATTATGGCATTGTGGTTGCAAGCCAATCCTCGGCTCGACTTCGATCACGTGCGAAAGCTCATCGGCTCCCCCGGATCTCACATCGATGCCAAAACCGGTATGGAATCGCTGTTGGCAGGAGTGGAACTGCCGAAAAGCGAAAACTCCGTGCCCTATATTTACAATCCCTCTACACGCAGTATCGCTATTATCGGTGATGGTGTCGTTTGTGTAGAGGTGTTTGCTGTCGATGGTACTGTTTTAAAGAGGAAAAATCGACCCGTGGAGCCTGTTCATATCCCCGAAGGAGCTATGCGCATTGTGCGTATAACCACTTCGACAGGCTCGCGTATCTTGAAAATATGATGCTACACGGTGTGCTTTCTGTCGAGAAGTCCGCTTGCGAAGATGTAATTGCATGGTTATGGGGAAAATATTCGTTGGAGAGGCGAGGAGAGGATACCCTTGCAATGGGTGAAATTCAATTTTGAAAAGATAAACTTTCGGTTAGGATTTAGGGGCAGCCTCGAAGGCAAAGGGAAGAGGCGGAGTTTAATACGTCTCTTCCCTTTGCTTTCGAGACTATATCGAGCGGCCGTCTGATTATAAGCGCATTAAATAAATATATATCATAGAACCGATTCTTGTGAATCTCGAAGATTTTTTATATGTTTGCTGCATGAAAGGTTTCATGAGAAAAATAGTAGTTTTCCTATTTGCCACTATATTCGGGTTTACTTCTGCCATCTTTTTGTCCGCAGGAGGCGAAAATGAGCTTGTGAAACCGCAAGACCCCTCTTATCCTTATAGTCTTATCGATGTTCGGGCACAATCCCTGCCCATACAGAATTTTACGGCGATTATTCCGGTAGAAAGAGGGCTATGCGTGAATGTTTCACGCTTTCCGTCTTCTTCGATAACCGAGGAAGCGAGTGGAAACGCTGCATTTTTGTATGAGCAGCAATTATGTTGTCAGTTAGTAGATCTTCGGGAGAAGATCGTCGGTGATTGTTATGATAAATATAAGGCACAGTTGTGCTACGACGGACATTATCTCTATTCCCTTTGTAAAATGTTGATTTAGTGGAATGACGGTGGGTAGCCGTTATTCACGGGTAGCCGGGAGCCTCGCCCGGTTTTCTTGCTGCATCTATGTGTGTGGCAGGAAAGGACTTGCATATATTGAATAGTCTGGTATTCCCGATGCATGATTCTTTGGCTGTATGGAGTGTGCGTATATTCGTATTCCTGTTTTGCTGTAATGCGATAGAAAAGAGATAGCTCGCAGATTCAGAGACATGGAAATTCGGCAGAGATATCGTCTTTTCGGTTTGATTACATATGCTATCTGGGGCTCGGCACTTAGGACCTATTTTAAGATTTGTCGATTTAAGCAATCAAAATAGTTTCGTGGAATTTTAATTATTAATTATTTTATTACGATTCAATTAGTTTTATCATCAAATGGAAAATATAGAAAAGGAAACTGTTTCTTCTAAATTTATGGAAAATCCTTATATTGAAATGAAAAAGAAAATTTCTGTAAATGGTATTGTTGCACTGGTAATTGCTATACTCGCTTTTGTAGGTTCATCTGCTGTTTCCGATCCTCAGTCCTCCCTCAAACTTTTTTTGATTGTGTTGGGTGCGGGACTCCTTATATATGGATTGATAAGAGTTGCAGTGGGGAATAAGATAGCTGTTTGTCGGGCTACTGGAAAAGTGTTGAAAAAATATGAACTACTTTTCGAAAGCGCCGAAGTTTCACGGTTAAAACAAATGGTAGAGTCGGGTAATTTTCAATCTATCGATACGTTACAGCGGGCGGTAGGCCACAAGGCTGGGGCAAAATTGACTTTATTCATCGATGCGGATCATAATTTTGCGACAGCACAAGTTTCTGAATTTATACCGTTTGACTATGAGCCGGTTATGTCTCCGATGAGTTATGAAGGCGAGGCCGTAAAGACAATCGCAACGTTAGTGACTTCTGGGACATAACGGATTTTTACTACTTATACTACTACTTTGTTATTGGAAATTATTGTAAAGTAGACTCTTTGTTTTAAGTTATTTAGAATAATAACCAAGAGATATGCTACTGAATTAATGTATTTTTTAGGCTCCCTCTGTTCGGCTTTCATAATTTTCGAATAGGGGGAGTTTTTTTATGATTCGGTTGAATAAATCCGATTTTGGATCAGTAGAAAATCCGTGGGGTAGACCTGAATTTTAGCGATGAAACCTTTGTCGATAACTATATTCCAGTCTTTTCGGAGAGTTTGATTTACAGTTCTGTTACTGTTATCGGGTGCTCCCCCTATCTTATCTATGATGAGCAGAGGAAGAGGGTAATACCTTTCGGTGTATCGTGTTTGTTCGTCTTCCCTATATTACGCAGAAAGACCCCGTAATGCTGCGGGGCATAGCATGGGAAAGATTTTAATGACTTTCTGTCGCATTGTTTTAGCGAATGAGATGGATTGTATTTAACCTTCTCCCCTGTGTTTTGCGACGCAAAATATAGGGGAGACACAGAGGAGCGAAAGCGACGAAGAGAGGGTTTAAAAAAAGACAGCGTATAGGATTTTTTTATTGTAGAATCTAACCCCTTCGCCCTGCGGGTGCTCTGGCTATTTGCTCCGAAAAATTATTCTGGGAAAGAAATTTGCGATAGAATGTCGTTAATTATTGTCGAATTGGTTTCCTTTACGTATCTTTGCGCAAGAAGCAAAATAGACAGCATTCGGTATGGCCGGATAAATTGGTTACTGTCCATCTTTGCGTTATCTTTGCATAGTGTAACAATATAAAAAATAATTCTCATGAATCAAGTATCCGATCGTTTGGCAGCTCTTGCTCCTTCGCAAACGCTTGCGATGTCACAAAAAAGTAGTGAACTGAAAGCACAAGGAGTAGATGTGATTAATCTGAGTGTGGGAGAACCCGATTTTAATACACCCCAGCATATTAAAGATGCCGCGAAAAAAGCGATAGACGATAATTTTTCGCACTATTCGCCGGTTCCGGGATATATGGATTTGCGGCAAGCCATTTGTGCGAAGCTCAAAAACGAAAACGGACTCGATTTTACTCCTGAACAGATTGTCGTTTCGAATGGAGCCAAACAATCCATTTGTAACACAATTCTTGCCCTTGTCAATCCGGGAGACGAAGTAATCCTCCCCGCCCCGTATTGGGTAAGTTATGTAGAGATGGTCAAACTCGCCGAAGGTAAGAATGTGATTATCGAGACGGGCATCGAACAGGATTTTAAGATGACACCTGCCCAACTCGAAGCCGCTATCACGCCCAAGACCAAGCTGCTCATTCTCTGTTCTCCCTCCAACCCTACCGGCAGCGTCTATTCCCGCGAAGAGTTGGAAGCGCTGGCCTCCGTTTTGGAACGCCACCCGCAGGTATTCGTCATTTCCGATGAAATATACGAACACATCAATTATGTGGGGGCCCATCAAAGTCTTGCGCAATTCCCCTCTATTCGAGAGCGGATAGTCATTATCAACGGGGTTTCCAAAGGCTATGCGATGACCGGTTGGCGTATCGGGTTCATCGCTGCTCCGTTGTGGATTGCCAAAGCCTGCAACAAATTGCAAGGACAATACACATCGGGAGCATCATCTATCGCACAGAAAGCCGCGGCTGCCGCTTTTGCCGGAGAGCAAGGTTGTGTAGAAACCATGAGACAAGCATTTCAACACCGCCGCGATTTGGTCGTACGTTTGGCAAAAGAAATACCCGGATTAAAAGTAAACGATCCGCAGGGAGCATTCTATCTCTTCCCCGAGATCAGCCACTATTTAGGGAAGTCCGACGGCGAACGCAAGATAAACACCTCTTCCGATTTGGCGATGTATATCCTCGAAGTAGGTCATGTCGCAACGGTGGCGGGCGATGCTTTCGGGGCTCCCGATTATCTTCGTCTGTCTTATGCCACTTCCGAGGAGAATATCACCGAAGCCATGCGCCGTATGAAAGAAGTCCTCGCCCGTTTGAAGTAAGACCCGCCGAATCCGGTTCAGTAGAAAAACAAAAGGGTTAGCGATGAATTTCTTGTCGATAACCACATTCCAGTCTTTCCGGAGAGTTTGTTTACAGTTCTGTTACTGTTGTCGGGGCTCCCTTCGCCCTTCGGGCACTCCCCCTATACCGCTGTGTGACACCCCGCAATGCTGCGGGACACGGCAGGGGAGAAGAACAAACACAATACACAGGAAAGTATTAACCTCCTCCTCTGTGTTTTGCATAGCAAAATATAGGGGAGGTGTCCGCAGGACGGAGGGGTTAGAAAATACCGACCGTGGAGATGACAGATTCAGGTCTCCTCTCCCTCTGCTCATCGTAGATGAGATAGGGGGAAGTGCCCGTAGGGCGAGGGAGTTGAAAAAAATACTGGCAGAAAAGGAAACAGAAGCGGATATCAACCTCTCTCCGGCTGTGTCTCGTAGCGTTACGGGGAGTTACGTTAGTAATATAGGGGAGACACCGAAGATACGGTAGTTTCTTCGGAGAGGGGTTGGAGGTGTATAAAAAGAAAATTTCCTCTGATGTCCTCCTGAGACCTGAATCCCTTTTTAGGAAGATACAGATACCTATTCGATAAAAACAGAGAACACCGCTCCTCACGGGGCGGTGTTTCTTTACTAACTAAAAACAAACTCCAATGTTTTGGATTTTTCTTTCCCCGCGAATTAGATCTGGCTTTTGGGGGATTTTATAATTATTTCATTTGGCTTTGCGCTTGCAATAGCGGAGACATTGTCCGCAAATATCGTAACCCAGCATAGCTCCCAATATGAAATCCTCCTCTGGTGTCAGTTCGTTCAAAGGTCGGGAAGTCATGGATTGAATCACTTCGATGCACTCCCTGCGGCCGAAAAACAGATTGATTTTATTACAGCCGATCGGTTGAATGCAATAATCTATGTTTTGGCTGTTCAATCGACTGACGGCAAACTCTTCATATTTTTTGTTCGTCGTATAAAGAACCATGTTGCGAACACCCTTCTTGTATTCATACACGTGGTTCAGAAACACTTTCAATTCGGCCGGATAGGCATTGCACGTAATCATGGGATGCCGGTTGTAAAAGGTTAATCTTTCAAACTTTTTACCCAGTTATCGATGCGACCTTCGGTCTTGTCCGATTCATTCATTTCGTCGAGGGGAAGCCCCGCGAATTCACCGTCTACAACTGCCGTAGAAGAGGAAAAGTTGTAATCGCCCGTCGGTACGTGATTACCGATAAACTTACAGCCCGTCCCTTTCAGCTCCTCATACAGTACGCCTATTCCGTCACAGAACGTGTCGCAGTACGACTCCGAGTCTCCGCATCCGAAGAGTGCGACCTCTTTCGAACTCAGGTCAGCCTTTTTCAACACCTTCACAGCGTCGTACCAATCGTCTTGCAACTCTCCGCAACCCCAAGTCGATGTACCCAATACCAATACGTCATATTCCTTTACCATTTCTCCGGTCAGTTTGGAAGCATCGTGTACGTCGTTCGAGGCGACACCCAACTTTTGTGCGATTGTATGGGCTACACTCTCGGTAGTACCTGTGGAAGAACCATAAAATATTCCAATTTTTTTCATCGTTTTATTCTTTAATTTTTCACGATGTAAAGTAACGACTTTCGGCGAGGTTCCGAAATACCTAGTTATAGGGATTTTATGGTCGTCCAATACTCAATTTGTGTGGAATAATAAGGAAAGAGAGACTAATTTTTATAAAAATACCGGCTCGATAGGAAATCAGATAGGATTGTCATATCCCCAACCCCTCTCCTCGAAACAACTGTTTCTTCGGTCTCTCCCTTATATTGCTAACGCAACTCCCCGCAATACTACGGGACACGGCAGGAGAGAAGAGCAAACACAATACACAGGAAAGTATTAACCTCCTCCTCTGTGTTTTGCATAGCAAAATATAGGGGAGGTGTCCGCAGGACGGAGGGGTTAGAAAATATCCATAGCAGAGGAAGCATATAAAAACATCACTCTCTCCCTATGTTTCTGTAAAGGAATAGAAAGTATTCACAAAGCAAAAAGAAAGCACAAAAAGGCCATTCAAAGTGACATTTTAATCCTCTCCCTCTGCTCATCGTAGATGAGATAGGGGGAGTGCCCGTAGGGCGAGGGGGTTAATCTTTACAGCCAAAATCTTATGAAATCCTTTCAACTCCTCTCCTAAGAAACAACTGTTTCTGAAGTGTCTCCTTATATTGCTAACGCAACACCCCGTAATGCCACGGGACACGGCAGGGGAGAAGGTTGGAATGTTTTGTCTTTGTTGCATAGAAAACTCGTCGGATTGTAACAAGCGACGCTTTTAATCCTCTCCCTCTGCTCATCGCAGATGAGATAGGGGGAGTGCCCGCAGGGCGAGGGGGTTAAATTCTACAAACAAAAATTACTATGGTATCTTTTTCACTCCTCTCTTCCAAGAGACCTCAATGTAGTTATCGGCGAAGGTTCAACGTTAGAATTTAGGTTTATCCCACTGAACCAAAATCCCTAGTGAGAATTACATCTGCACTAGGGATTTTCTTTTTCAACGAAATAGAAGAATGGACTCCTATTATTTTTTTAATGCCTATTGATGACTTTTATTATTGGATAAGGGCTTTTCTTCTTTCAATCTCGCTACGTAGATTATTGAACCAATTGGCGTAGATAGTGGCATCTTCTACCATGCTATTTTTGTTGGTTGTACTTTTGCCGCTATATTGATTGTACGAAGAAGAAACGCTTCCTTCATAAAGAGTGAATTTTACCTCTGTTAATTCATCGTTTAGAGCTTGTATAAAAAATGAGGCTTGTGAGGTTGAGGCTTCTGTTGCTGTACCTATAAGGAACATTTGTAAGCCTGCGTTTTTGTTGTCTATTTGTTTGTTAGCTGTAATTAGCCCAGTGGTTTTATCTGTGTTATTGATAAGAAAGCCTTCTGATTGGAGAAGCGAGATTGCTGAACTAAATACGAGATCATAGTTTGCTTCGAATTGTTTAGTTGTCATCATTTTTATCTCTGTTGGGGATAGAACCTTTTGAGATACGCCACAGGAGGTTAAGATGAATAGAATCGGTAAAAATAAAATATATCTTTTCATGGGATAAATAATTAAATTAGTAACTTGTTGAGATAACGGAATAGTCCGAAACTATATCGTTAGAGTCGAATGTAATAATTAAATCGAATGATTGGGTGCTACTGCTTTGAGAGGCTCTTGCTCCAAATAGGAAATCCGTTCCTCCCTGCTTATTCACTACACTCATTTTGTTGTAGCTCCACACTTCGTTGTTCGATTTATTTTTGGAGACTAAATTGGGAGCCCCGAAGATTTCTAAAATCTCGGATTGTGTTGTATTTCCTTTGATGATTTTTGATTTTACGACTCCGAAAGTAAGATTGCTTTTTTGTGTTGGTTCAGCATTTGCTCCATATTTATAGCTATTGCACGATATAGAGAACAGTAGGCTGAAAAACAATAATATAACATATAACTTTCTCATGTATCATATAAGATTTATTGAATATTTAAAAAGGAATGACTCTCTCTCTTATAGAAGATTTGGCGATATTATCTATGTTTCATAGGCTTTGCAAGTTATCGCTAATAGTCCCCGATTTAGCGGATTATACAAAAAAAGCGTGAGGACTGTTAATATCTTTATTTGTTCAAGAGGTATCGCCAAACACCCACCGTACAAATAAACAACAGTCTCACGCCTATATTGATATATGAGTGTATATACCAACGGCGTGAGCGTTCTGTTGTATTACTCTGTACGGTTTGAAAATTGGCGATTTTCTTGAACAAAGTAATATTTAGAAACGCTTCTTTAAGTAAACTCTTCTCAAAAAGTCAATATCGTACTAATTGAGAATTAATGCAAAGATATATTGACTTATGATAAATTCAAAAATAAAAATTAAATTTTTATTCTTCTCTTATAGTAGGATAAACCAAGTTCTTTTCTTCGATAATGTCGAGAACCTCGCGCAGATATTTGTCTGCCTCCCATCGAGCCATAGGCAGGTCGTGCAGCAGATAATTTCCGCAGTCGCGCGGAGCGGCTCCCGGCACTTCGCCGTCGAAGTCGCGGATAAATCGGAATGTCTCCCGCATTAGTTCTACAATGTCTTTCGATTCGAGGTCTCCCTGCATTAGGAAATAATTTCCTGTACAGCAACCCATCGGTCCCCAGAATACGATTTTGTCGCCCCATACTGGGTGGTTACGCAAAAATGTGGCGGCTAAGTGTTCGATCGTGTGCAACGCACCGTAACCGATGGCCGGTTCCCGGTTAGGTTCTTTCATTCGAATATCGAAAGTCGTTACGACATGGTCGCCCAAATAATCTTTACGGGAAACGTAAATGCCACGTAATAAATGGATATGGTCGATGGTAAAGCTCGGTATCTTTTTCATATCGATTGTTTTTTGTTTTACAACACATTGATGAGTTGGGTTAAAATCTCGAAAGAACGATGAGGCGCATTTTCCCAGAAATTGTTATACTGGTCTATATGGCCGTCGACACCCGGTGTATCGCTAATGATACGGAAACTCAGGAAAGGAACGTGACGTAAGTAACATACTTGTGCGATAGACCCCGATTCCATATCTACGGCCATGCCCTCGGGGAAAAGCCCTTTGATTTGCGAAAGTTCCGCCGGATCGGTGATAAAACGGTCGCCGCTGCAAACCAATCCCTTATAGAGAGACAAGTCGGTCGATACTTTCAAAGCCTTTTCCACCAATGCCGGGTCGCTGTGGAACCGGGCGGGAAGTCCGTCTATCTGCCCCCATGCACAGTCTTCTCCGCACCAAACGTCGTGGTAAACGATTTCGCTGCCCACCACTATATCCATGACATGCATCGATCGGTCTATACCTCCGGCGACACCGGTGTTCAGTATGCAGTCGGGAGCATATCGGTCTATCAGTTCGTAAGTCCGTATGGCCGACGATACTTTCCCTATTCCGCTTTGTGTCAGAATCAGTTCATGTTTCCCATTCGTGCCGATAATGAACAGAGACGAACCGTGCTGCTCTTCCCGAGGATTTTCGAGTAAACAGCGAACGCATTCCAATTCGCTTTGCATGGCTACGATAATACCTATTTTCATATTCGTTTTTCTTAAATTAGGGAGTAGGAATAGGGCAAATCCGTTTCCTGCTTCAAAGGTAGGGCATATCTCATGCATGACAAAATTTGCAGGAAGAAATTTCGATAATGCGATAATCTTGTTTTTTCCGTATCTTTACCCGAAGAATAATCGCATGAAAAATTTTGTCGCCATAGATTTCGAAACCGCCAATTACGAGCCTACGAGTATTTGTTCCGTGGGGCTTGTGGTCGTTCGTGGCGGGGAAATAACGCAACGCATGCATCGGTTGGTTTGTCCCGAACCCGATTACTATATCCGCCGTTTTTCCGAACAAGTACACGGCATCTATCCGGCCGATACCTGCGGGGCTCCCACGTTCGACGCGGTATGGAGCGAGATCGTTCCGTGGGTCGAGGGGCTACCTTTCGTCGCCTATAACAAGGCTTTCGACGAACGGGTGCTTCGGGCTGCCTGTCGCATGTATGGCATCGATTATACCTACGGGACATTTCTCTGTACCCTCCGACAGGCGCGTCGGGTTATTCCCCGCACGTCCATTGCCAATTACCGGCTACCCACGGTTTGTGCCTATTTGGGTATTCCCTTCGACCGCCATCACTATGCACTTGCCGATGCCGAAGGCTGTGCGCGCATTGCCCTCCGTTTGTGGGGAGACGAAGAATAAGAAACGTTCGCTATGTCGTTTTTGATACGTTCGCTTATTTTTTACCTATATATCTCCGAATGGTGGAAAATACTTTTCTTCTCTTTCTTGTATCTATGTAGCGCCGGATATTCACCCTCCTCTCTTAAAACAGAGATGGATTGGTGTGACACTATTGGAATGGTATTTTGAACCTCCTCCCTGCCGTGTCCCATAGTATTACGGGGTGTCGCCCAGCAATAGGGGGAGAAGAACAAATACGATACACAGGAAAGTATTACCCTCCTCCCCTGTGTTTTGCAGTGCAAAATATAGGGGAGGTGTCCTCTGGACGGAGGGGTTAAAAAATATCCTTAGCAGAGGAAACATATCAAAACTTCACTCTCCACTAAGACAAAATGTAGAGCGTGATGTCACGTAGAGCCGGGTGAGTTGAATATCGATAACTTTCGGTGAGTTGTTATTTTACGAGCAGTACCTCTTTAATAGCCTTCTGTAAGGTAGCTTTATCCATGAATCCGGCGGCGATTTGCGGTTGATTCTTCATTGGACAAAATAGTAATGTAGGGATACTCTGTACACCGAAGGCAGCGACAAGCTCAGGTTCTTTATCCACATCTATTTTATAGACATCGATTTTCCCGGCATATTCTCCGGCAATCTCCTCCAATATCGGAGCCAACTTTCGGCAAGGACCGCACCATGTAGCGTAAAAATCGATAATACAAGGCTTCGAGCCCAAGTACTCCCACTTGTCGGGCGTTTTCTCATAGTTCGCCACTTTCGAGAGGAATTCCGCTTTGGTCAAGTGGCGGGGCTTGATTTTCTGTTCTTGCTTGTTTTTTCCTGCATGACTCTCGGTGGAGCTTTGGGCTTGGCACGAAAAGATGAACACCATGCAGGTGAAGGCTATTCCTATTACATGTTTTATTCTCATATCTTTATGGTTTTATAAATTGGAAATAAATGAAAATCGTGGCTGTATCATACTGACAAGAGAGCGAATATCGCCGATTCTTTTTTCCCTCTTGCCACACCTTGCGACATCACAGGCTGTATACTTCATCATAGGAAAGGGCCGGCCTGTGGGCGAGGAAGCAGAAATAGATACAGTCTATTCCACGATAGGCTACAAAGATACTCGCTTTACAGCATGAATCTGTTTCTCGGAGTGCTATTTTTCAGATTATTAGAAATTCTTATCATACAAAAATTCCGTGAAAGGCAGCAGTCCTTCACGGAATCTTCGTATGGTAATCGAACGGTCTTACAGTAAAATGAATGCCAGAGGAATGAGTATGCCTGCGGCAAATTCTATACCGCCCCGTCCCCAGAAGCCTTTACGCCCTTTAAGCATGACAAGCCCCGTGAGGGTGATGACGATGAGCGACACGGCAAAAATGTCCGAGAAGATCGTCCAGTTCCGGTTCGGGTTGTAGTGCAATCGGTTGAGACTGCTCAATATAGGGCGTTTTTTCACCGATTCGTAATAAGCCTCCCCCGTTTCGGTGTTCACCGTCAGCGACGAACCGCCTTTGATAAACACCTTCATGGTGTTCTCTTTCGGGAAATAATGTTGGGTATAGTTGTTACGCTCACCCAAGTCATCGAGCAAATCGAGCACGTACGCTTTGGAAAAGTCTGCTTTCGCTTTCGGAAAATTCCCTGCGATTCGGTATTCTTTCTGTGTGATACTGTAATCGGAGTTAAAGTCGCGTTTGTGGTTCAGCATGATGCCAGAGAAAGCATAAATGAGAATGACCCCTGCAAAAAAGAACGAAAGATCCCTATGCAGAATGTGACACCATTTTCTGAATTTCCCCGATATACGTTTTTCTTTCGACATGTTCGGTTTCTATGAGTTAATTTTTAATTTCGTAGCTGGTCGTGTTGATGTGATACGACATCACGAAATAGTCTTTACCGGCTTCTTTGGCTTTGGCAAGGCGTTCGCGGAAGTTCTGTATGCGACCTTCGAATGTATTGATGTCGGCTTGTCCGGCAGCTTTCTTTTCACTTTCGCATCCGGCTTCTCCGTCACCGTGTTTCTCTCCGCTTTGATTTTTGTACTGTTCTTCCATTCTCTGTATGGTAGCTTCATCGATACGGTCTTCTTCGAGAGTTCCCGTCACCGATACGAGGCTGTTCACAACCTCAGCGGGGAAGCTGCCCAGTTCGCAAGCCTCTGCACGCAACATTTTGGTGTCGTCGGTTCCCATCATGAAGAGTTTCTTGCCGCCGTGTTTGCAGATATGGGTGCACACACCCTCTACGGTAACGGTTTTTCCTACGAGGCTGTCCCCTTCGGCTAAAATGTCGTCTACGCTCAGAGCCACTGTTGCGGCGCTTTCTTGATTCTGATTCTCCTTAGCTTTGTTGTTGCAGCTCACCATAGCAAGCAAGGCGACGGCTGCAAGGATAAAAATGGATTTTTTCATATTGTTGTAGTTTAAATGTTTGTAAATCTTTTCTTTATTTTTGTTATGACAAAGATAGCAAATATTTTATAAACGAATCGTCGGGTTATGCCCGTTTGCAAACCAGTAACGGAATAAACAGATATATGCCCAATATCATTGTCGCTACGGTCGTTATGAATTTTTGACGGCGGCTACATGTGCTACCTTTACATGCTGTAAAATAAAGCAAAGCGGCCAAAACGAAGTTCAAAATCAGTACCCAGCACGATCCCATGCTCACACGCGGTTTTACCCATTGGTCGTCGTAAGATGTGAACGACAGTTCGAACGGGAAAATATATTTCGACCATTTGTCGAGAGCGGTCTCCGGGTAGTCATAGCGCAGGCTGTCGGCGAAAGCATAACTGTCAGCGTCGACGGCGTATGTGGTCACGCCTCTTTCGTCGCTTATTTTTAGGGTCCAGTAGAAGATATCGCCCATGATGGTCAGGGTGTTGGTCTTGGGGTCGTATTTGTCTATCGGCAATTTGTGCAACGTGTAATCCCGGTTCAATACATATAGGTTGTTATCTTTGTCCGTTAACAATCCCAGAGTTTTGCGGTTGCTGAATTCGGTGATGGCTACATGCTCGATACCCAATTCGGGAGCCACACCCGTTTCACGCACGTAGGGCAGTCCTTTGGTTTGTTTCACATGGAATACCCGGTGGTTGTTGTCTACCATCAGATACCCCTCGTCATACTCTTTTCGGTTCGTCGGGTTTCCCGACAAGGTTCGCACGGGAAATTCAAACCCTTTTTGTTTCATGACTTTGTCGAATAAAGCCGATTTTTTTTCGTTGACCGTGTTGTCCCGCATATCGATGAAAGTGATACGATCGGTCGTGCGGAAAGCTTCGATGGGGTTTTCGAGGTCGATCCGGTCCGGCATCGATTCCATAATCATGTTCAATGCGGGCTTCGTCACATTCACGTCTCGGGCCGACTGCTTGAATGTGAAATTTCCGTGAGCGATGATTTTCGGGGTCACCTCTTTCCCGTTGATTGTGTCGGGCAGCCGGTCTTTCGAGAACAGCTGTCTGTAATAAAAGGTAGGCAATATGGAGTCGAATTGTGCTACCGTATACTCCGTTCCGTTCGCGTCGTAGCGTTTTACCCCGTTATCCTTGCTCGATTGTATGTACGCGAACCGTTTGGTTACGCAACTGTACAACGTGAAAGGATCGTTTCCCGGTTTGGAGGCTGCGAATTGCAAAAGCCACGGCAATAACCACGACAATAGGACGACTGCCGTCAGGTAGAAAAATATTTTGCTGAATTTTTTCATTGTAGTATACCGTTTTTGAAATTAGTCTTGGCAACCTTCTTTGAATCGGACAACCGACCGGATAGAAAGCGATGCGCACAGAATGGTGAAAATAATAAGCGTCGGCAGAAACGAATTATAGGCTTCCGGTTTGTCGAGCAGGAAAAAGATTCGCACGATACCTGTGGCGATCAGCAGATTGACGATGCGCAGCTTCCACGTCGGTTCGAGGCATATCCACGCTGTCATCAGGTAGGCGGTATAACCGCAGATATACCACGGAGTCGCTGTCAGCAATATGCGCGAGACCATTTCGCTGGCGATATGTTGTTGCAGGTAAATCCACAAGGAAGCGGCTTGCAACAGAAAGACGATGCTGATTTGCCCGACTCCCGCCAACAACATCAATAGAATCATGCGTTGCTGAGGATAAGGAAGGTGTAAAGTCAGTTTCAGCCGTTTCTGCGTCATTTCGGGAATAAACTGCGACGAAGCGAACAGTGCGCCTATGATGAGCGGCAGGTATTGTAACAACTCGATAAACACGGTATCCCGGCTCAACAAGATGGCCCACAGGTGGTCGGCCCCCTTGAAAGTGATGACCCGGTTGATGCGCATCATGACGTATCCGGCGAAACAAAGCGATACCAGCAGGGCGATGAAAAACAGCCCCCGGGTTTTGATCCACTCTTTGAAAAATATAGCTTTATTCATAATTCCGATGATAAAAGGATTAGTATTTTCCGGTCAATCCGATGAAAACGTCTTCCAGATTCATTTTCTCGGATTTGAAATCGGTATAGGGTATCGATTGCTCTTGCAATATCTGTTTGATATGTTCTTCGTTTTCGAACGAGTAGGTCTCGGCAGAATCCCGTATGGCCGCCGTGCTGTATAACGACGGGTCGTGGGGGAGCTTGTCGGGCGACGATATTTTGAAGGTATAGCGTGTGAAGGTGTCGAGCAATTCCTTTACAGGCTTCTGAATCAGTATGCGGCCGTAATCCATGATGATACAGTCGTCGACCAGCCGTTCCATGTCCTGTATGATGTGCGAGGTAAGGAAGATGGTCTTTTCTTCGGCTTTGGCGTATTCGCGCAGATACTCTGTGAAGAGTCGGCGGTAACCGGGGTCGAGTCCTATCGAGAAATCGTCGAGTACCAGTAAATCGGCGTTTTGGGCGAGAATGAGGCCCAGTGCCACCTGCGATCTTTGTCCGCATGACATGCGGGAGATTTTTTGTTTCGGCGCGACTTTCAGTTTGCGCATGAGTTCATAATAGGCTTCTTTGTTCCATTTCGGATAAAAAGCCGAGTAAAATCGCTCTATCTGTTCGATATTCATGAACGTGTATTGCACATGGTTCTCGATGAGCAGGGCGATACGCTCGCGGGTCACCGGCTGCATTCGCTGTATGTCTTCTCCGAAGATACGGCATTCGCCCGAGCGGGGTTTCAAGTAACCCATTAAAATATTGATCGTGGTCGTTTTCCCTGTACCGTTTTTCCCCAGCAACCCCAAAATCCTCCCTTTGGGGACTTCGAAGTTGAGGTCTTCGTATATTTTTCTCGACCCGTAGTAATGGGTGAGGTTCGAGCATTTGATGATTGTTTCCATATAAAAAGCTATATGTGTTTGTTCTTTTCGGTCAGAAATTAAATCCTATATTTACTCCGGCATAGTTGGCCGTGCCGTGCTTTTCGTAATGGCTCTGCTGCCAGTCGGCGGCGACCGATAAAGCCCAGCCCGAGAATATTCGGCTCCATTTCAATTCTATTCCGTAGTTTGTTCGTTGGGTCTTCGACAGGACGAAATTATGTTCCAGCATTTCACGCACGCAGTCTTTCTGTACGTTCGGTATGGACAATTCCCCATTGCCGCCGGTTCGAATTCCTATGTTTCCCGATAAAGATAGTAGAGATTTTTCGAATATGCCGCTTGCATCTATTTTCAGTCCATATTCGCTGCTGTTGATTTTTAGCCTATGCTCTTTCTCTTTTTGACGAATGTCGGTGTGAAACCACAGGTAATAGGGGCGAATGTACCCTTTAAAATTTTTCCCGGCCTCTATGCCGTACAGCAATTCACCTTGTATTTTCATTTGGTCGGAGGTGTACGGGGTCGTGCTGCCTATTTGGTCGTAATTATTGCCGGCGGCACTGCCGAAGGTGTTCTCTGTCCCTTTACGGTTATAGAGTGCTCCTTTTACTTGAATCCCGACTGTGTGCATGTCCTGCTTTGTCGAATATCCGGCGGTCATATCGAGCAGAGTGCGGTCGAGTACGGTTAAAGGCAGGTTGTTGTACCCGTCGAGATGTTGGGTCACGCTATGTTTGCGGTAGTTCGCTGCGGCGTATATGCCCTTCCTTCCTTGTGCGGGAAGCAGTTGAATGCCGGCTCCGTAACCGTAGCCCTTGTAGTTCGTATCGGTGACATCGCCTTTCCCGAATCGTACCGAGGTTGTTCCCAGCCCGGTCATCGTATAGATATAGGCGCTACCCAGCGGGGCATAAAAGTCGAGCGTGTTGTCTTGGCTGTATATTTGTGCCATGACCGATATTCCCACGACATATTTATCCAATCGCACGGAACCTCCGCCGGCAAAATCGAGGTCCGAGACGATGTTCTTCGGACGAGGATCCCGGTTACGATATTCCAGTGCGGCACGGTAGCTCCCTTCGATACCCCATGTAAATTTTCCGGCTCGACCCGAATATCCTCCCGTGAAGGCATATTCTTGCAGGGAAAGGTCTCCCCCGATGGAATCGGCCATGACGTAGGGGTAGAGCAGTTCGAAGTCTGCTGTTTCGTTCCATACGATACCGGTTTCTTTTCCGGTTGTATAGCGGGCGTTACCCCACAGGCGGGTGCGATCGCTCAGCTTTATCCACGACGATACGTCGGCCGCTCCTTTCAGATAACCGTCGCCGGCTTGCAAGAGGGCAGCTTCGTCTTCTTTTCCGTAAACCCCGTTTAAGGAGATACGGGTCAGAGAAGTACAATGCTGGTAATATCGGGTGGCCGGGTTGGTATAAACCGTTTCTATCCATTTCGCAGGCAAGGCTTCATACTCGGCAATCGTGCGAAGCAAAGACAAAGAGTCTCTTTCCGCCCCCTGCAAAGCAGGGAGCAGAAAGAGTGCTATGGTTAGAAAAGAACAGAAACGTATTTTCATGACGACCGATGTCTGTTAAGATTATTTCTTCAACGATGGAGTCGTAAAGGTGAAATCGTTGGCCGAGTCGTCGGTATCTTGGTAAACCGTATAGCTGCCTGTGGAAGAAGCTACTTTGCGGATAAATGACCGTCCGAAACGGGTTTTGTCTGTCCCGGCGATTCCGGTAGTAGCATAACTGCGGTCGAGCACTGCGGGGGTAGCGATTCTTTCGAAGCCGGTATTTCCCAGATTGACGGCATCGAGAACCCATGCTACCGGTACGTCATAACCCTTTTTGGTCATCTCTTTACCGTTCGTGGCCGTATAATGATATTCTTTGTAATAGTTGGCGAGGAATTCGTCTTTCGACACTCCCATGCGGGCGATAGCGTAAGCGCGGTTTGCTTGGTTGTTGGGCATCCAGATGGTAGCCGAGTAGCTATACCATTTGTCGAGATTGGGAACTTCGGCTATATCCGGGTCCATGCCTTTTTCGGTTTCGTCATACCATTCGAAATCGGCGATCGACAAATCGATGGCATCGGCTTTGGTCTGTGTGAAATCGTAGCCTTGATCTGCGAGAACGAGTTGTTCGCCCGGAGCGAGAGGGTGTTCCGTACCGTTACCCGGAATGACATAGATGGCGGCTGCGGTAAACGTGGTCGTCATCGGTTGCGGATTGTCGTTGTATTGGTGTTTCTCAGTCGTCCCGAAAGTGCTTTCGAGCAAGGCCACTCCGTCGGCATAGACGGTTTCGCTGCTGTTGTTGTAGATGACGAAGTATTTGTCATAGAGACTGGAAGTCCCTTTATCATTGGCTGTCCCCGTTACATAAATCTCTTTGAGAATAAGGGAGTTGCTCGGGGTGTAGATCGATAGCTCCAAAGCGATCGAAGTCGATGGGGCAGAGATTTGTACGTTGTCTTTCGTGCTGCGTACATTGCAAAGGATTTCGCCCGAAGCGCTGGCGATGGCTCCTTCGACCGTGATGTTATAAAGTCCCGAAGAAAGTGTGATGACGGAACTTTGGGACAGGTCGAGCTCGTATTCTTTCCCACGGTTGAGGTCTGTGAAAGTAGCCTTGCCTTCGGCCCATGTGAACGAGGTGATCGTGTCCGACGGAGCCGTAAAGTTGAGGGTTACGTCGACGGGAACGGAAGTGTCTTCGTCTTCGTCGCAAGCGGTGAACGCCGTGATTACAGCGGCGAACAACAGGAATGAAAAAAATCTTTTCAGTTTCATAATGGTTTTATTGAATGTTTATTGTATATTAAATTCATTTATAAATCTGTTCTCTTTTTAATACCTTGATTTTTAATTGGTTCTATAATCTGAAATTGATTTCCATGCCGAAGTAGGGGTTGGAAGTCCGGCGGATTGTGTTCCCGAACAACGTGTAATCGGGGTGATAGCTTACCAACCGATTGACGTATAAGGCCAGTGCGATTTTATCCCGGCATATTTTCTTCGTGACCTTGATATTTATATTGGCATCGATGGGAATCGTACGTTTTTTGAAGTTGTTTTCATAGTGCGATTCCACCAAGTGTTGCAATATCATGTCGTTCCGTTCGGCATCGGTGTAGGGAAGGAGTTCGCCCTCCATATTGACGTAGGCGATGGGAACCCCGCTTTCCCACATGCTTTGGCTCGATGTGAACCACATGCACTGAATAGATGTGGAGAATCCCAGTTTGAGCCGCGGTATATCGGTGTCGAAAGTAAAGTTGGTATTGAAACTTTCTCGAATATAACCGTCGTCCTCGTTGTAAAGTCCTATGTATCTGATTTGTCGACCGTCGATAACGACAGAGGGGCGTTTGTACACCGGCTGGCTGTTGTTATAGGTCGTGCGGAACCACGCTCCGTTTACCGTCAGTCTCGTGCGGATTATCGGAAACCGTTTCGAGGAGTATTGAAATTCCACGCCTTCTTTCAAAATTCGGCTTCCGTTGGTGTGGACGCTTTGTACTTTCAGTATCGTGTCGGGGGTAAACGTCAGGTCGGCGAGGTCGGGCGGCCCTGTCATCGTCGATGGGTCCAGCCCCTCGGTACTGTATCGGTTATAAATATACCGGGTGTAGGATTTTCCCTGCCGGAATCCCGAAGTCATTTTTTCCCGGAAGTAGGTTACCGATAACCGGTGGTCGTCTATCGAAAAATCGGCACGCACTTCCCATTTCATGTTTCGGGCGGCTTTCAGGTTGTAGTTGGTCAGGTCGTCGATAAATGTGTGGACGTTCATGCGGTTTACGGCCGGATTTTCGTTCGAAAAGAAATTGAGCTGTATAAGGTCGTAGTAAAAAAGGTCGGGATAAAGTTTCGAAATGTCGGGCATTTTGGTGTGCCAGCCTACTCCGCCCGATAGTTCTATGCTCAACGGCTTTCTCTCGCCGATACGTGGCAATGCCCATTTTGCGTTTACACGAGGGTCGAGATAGATTTTTCCATCGAGGACGTAACGGTTATCGAGATTTAACAGCGATGCGCTGCGTAGGCCGGCGGTAATGTCGATGCGGTGTTTTCCCAATCGCAACTTCGAGGCTTCCTCGATGAAAAAGGCGAGATTGTGCTCGGCCGGTATGTCGTTGAACGGTCGGGGACGGGTGGTAATATCGATGCTGATGGGACGCCTCATGTCGTAGAGTTGTCCTTCGCCGTAGTTTTTATTCATGCGCCAGTCTCCTCCGACCTTGATGATATTGAACCAGTTGCGGTAATTGTAGTTGAATGTGGCGATCGCTTTGACGAATGCGTTGAACGGGTTGCCGTTCACGTCGAGCGATGCGAGATAGGTCGAAGGCAGAATCTCGGCGTCGTGTACGCCCGGTTGCGTGGCCGTGGGCACGACCGACAATTTGCTGGGCACGACGGTTTTTTCTTGGTGGATATTGTCCCACGAACCGCTGGCTGATGCCGTCAAGGAAAGCGATCGGAAAAATCCCTTTTTGCGATTGTTGAGCGATAGAGTGCCGGCGAGGGAGAGGGCGTTGTTCGACGATTCGTAAGAGTCTATTGCCCCCGACGGAGTGAGGTCGGGATCGTTTTTGTCATTTTCGAAAGTCCCCCGGTAATTCAGATTGGAGTTGAAAGTCCATCGCCAATGATCGTTCGTCCATCGTTTTTCGGTCCGTATTGAGCCGGTCACCCGTTTGAAGTTTTCTCGGTTGTTGCGAGGGTCTATTTTCGAATCGAGGTAGTCGATACCCGTATTGAGCGTAAATTGTTTATCCGTCAGTTCTATCCCTTTCCCCACATAAAACAGTTGGCTTTGCATGTCGGCTTTGAAACGGGCTTCGAGATCGTTCCCTCCCTTTTTCCGTTCTATGTTGACCAGTCCGCTGGTGAGGTCGCCGTATTCTACCGAAGGGATTCCCCTCACGATTTCTACTTTGGCGATGTCGTCGGTGGAGATGGACCGCATGTCTATCCCTTTGCCGGTCGTATTACGTCCCGTTTCCCAACTGTTGGAGATATACTGCATATTAGCATCGTTGTTGAGGGGGACACCGTCGATAACGAACGAAGTCCCGAACGAGGTCACGTCGTAGTCGCTCGGCCCTGTTCCACCGGCTTCGCGTAGTTTTATCAGGTTGGCCGAGCCCATAGAGGGATCCTTCGAGACGTTTCCCGGCAACAGTTCTACTAAGTCGGTAAAGCTCGACGGTTGCAGATGCTCCATCGCTTTTCGGTCGATACGCGATGCACTGGTTGCTCCTCTCGATTCGTAGGCGGTCACCACCACGTCTTGCATGGCGATATCGTTCGACAAGAGTAAGATTGTCAAAGTCGTATCTCTGCGAGCATGCAGGTCGATTGTCCGGGATTTGTAACCTAAGGAAGTGACGGTCAGTTCATAGTCTCCTTTCGGAATGGATAAGAAGGTGTGAGAACCTTTTTCGTCGGTGATACCTGAGAATTGCCGATTTTTACCCTTTTTCAATAAAAGAGTGGCATATTCTACGGCGTTACGATTGTGGGAATCACGTACGGTCAATTTCAGACTGATGCGTCCCTTCCGTAGAGGTTCTCCATGAGAACGATGCTGTCCCATGCCTTGAAAATTCAAGCCAAGTAGTAAGATAAATCCTATGAGCTTTATTCCCGTTTTCACCGAATGTGTAACCTGTCGAACGTCCTTTATTCTGTTTTCGAGGTGCAAAACTAATTATTTTAAATTGAATGATTGATATGATTTTAAACAAAAATAAAAATTATTTTATGCGACATGTGTTTTTATTGTTTCAAAAAGTTTTTATTATTTGTGATATTATGGAAATATGTTAGTTTGGAACGGAAATAAATAGTAAAATTTATTTATATCAATTCTAAATAATATCTATCTGACAAATCAAAATTTTTCTATGGCTGTTTGGTAAAACTCGATAGAGGTAAACAAAATGTATGGTCTATCGTCTTTTGTACTGAGGGATATCCCACAGTATTGCAGAGTATGGCAAGTAGTGCCGTTTTCCCTAACCTTTGTAAAGGAAGATGCTTTCACTACGTGCCACCTTCTCTATATTGCTAACGAAACACCCCGTAATGCTACGGTACACGGCAGGGAAGAAGGACAAACACGATATGTCGGAAAGTATTTACCTCCTCCTCTGTGTTTTGCATAGCAAAATATAGGGGAGGTGGCACGCAGTGCCGGAGGGGTTTGTTGCGACAAGGGGTGTTTGGGTAACGGAGAACGTTTTTTATATAGACGACTCGTTAACGATCCTTTCGCTCCGATGACCTTTCGATGAAGCGGACGGCAGTTCCCGACTGCATATATAGTTCCCGATACAACGGGTGATGAGTATGTCGTCGTGATGACCCTCCATAGCGCCGTAGCTGCCGTTGGGTTTGCGTTCATATACATCGTGTTCGTAGCAGGCTTGTGTGTCGTGTTCGATATAGCTTCCTTCCCGAAGGGCGTTCTTTTGGGCATCGATAACCAGTGCTTTGGTGGCTCGATTCATGTGGAATCCCCAACGGGAGGGCGGTTTCTGTCCTATGCTGTCGGGAGGGGACTGTCGGGCATACAGGTTGTTGTAATATCGGGAGAGCGTGTCGAGGATATAGGCCGAGTGTTCGCTATCGTCGTGCTCGGTTTCGAGCGTGTTGCTCTCGATCACCAGCAGAGCGTTCTGATAGTATGCGGCGATTTGAGCCGATTTCCATGCGAGCAAGTCGTGGTCTATGTGTCCCCGCCATTGCGCCACGACTTCGGCGGGGCCGCCATCGAGCATCCAATAACGGTCGAACACGGCTATGACCGAATAGTCCGAGGTGTCGGAGCGTCCGCCTATATCGACTACTGCCAGATAGCGATCCCGCATTTCGCATTCTTTGGCGGGATATTCCCATATTTTCAGAGGCCCTTCGGGTTTAGCTTCCAATTCGATTTCTTGCAAGGATTGTTTCCCGGTGGGTTCTTTGCCGTGAATGTCGCCTTCGAACCGCGGCGGACAACAGCAGCGACGCAACTTTTCCACCAACGTGGGATCGAACACTCGTTCGCCCGAGTAGCAGAATGCCTCTATATCGTCGCTGGGATATTCGGCCATCATGTCGGCATGCCGGGCATACTCTTTCCGTTTCTGCCGATACCAAGCGATTGCTTCGAGCGTGGCTCCCCTGTGCCATAGCATGCGTTCGTAGTCGGTGAGGCTGCCGATGAACGAGTCGTAGTCGTCGATCGGCAGGGTGTACATCTCTATTTCGAACCACGGGACGAAAGCGAACTGTTTGTCGCTCTCTCCCCGTTTGGCTCGTTCGCACTCTTGGTGAAAATAAGACCCCGTCCCGTTCGCCGTGCTTTCCATAACCACCATCGAACAGGGTAGCAGCATGATCGACCCGCATATCGAGCGCATCACCTGTTCGGGCGATTTCATGCGGCTGTTCCGCCAGAAAGCCACCTCCGAGAGGTGAGCCATCGCCGCGTCGATACCCCGCACCGATTCCTGACTCTCGGCCGAGCCTATGGTTACCCTGCACTCCCGCCCGGCGATGACCGATGTGTTCGCCATGCGCTCGAACGGTTTGAACTTCGGTTTCTCCCCGTCGAGCAGCCAGTCGGGATAGTTGGCGAGCAGTTTGCTGTACATGCCCTTGATGTTGGCGGCCGATTCTTTGAGATGGGCGCAAATCACGCTGTTCCAGTTGCGACAGTGCACCAGCTGAATCCATGCCATATAGATTTGTACGAGAGTGGAACCTCCCCATTGCCGGGCTTTGAGCAAGATGAGGCGAATGGGTTTTCCCGCCGTGCGCATATCTTCGAGCATTCCCAATATACGCCGTTGCGGTCTGTTCAGACGGAATGGAATGTCTTCGGCTCCCAATTTATCTTTGATACGGACAAAGCTGAATGCCCAAAATTCGAAATCGTACCGAATGCGCACCCGTATCCACTCCCTCCATAGTTCTTCTGTGGCATCCCCGCCGTCGGCGAGTTGCGGGTTTCTTCCTGCTTTGTCGGTAGCGATTCTTATGTCGTGACCGTACTGTTCGGCATACCCCGCCAGACTCCCGCATTCGACGAGTCTTTGCGCCATCATTTCGTTCTCGAACAAAGCCTTCGGAATATATTGAACCGGTATGGGAGCATCGGGCAACCGCAATATCCGGCGGTCGCCTGTATCGCTACCCTCTCCCGTCTCGGGGTTATAGTACCGTCGCAGGTATTCGTTTCTCTGTCGGTTCTCTTCGACCGTAATCTCTTCGTGATGAAATACAATCCCCATTTCTTCTGCAATTTTCTGCAAAAGAAATGCCACTTCCACCCCGTTTTATGGCAGGGTGATACGAAACGATGTTTTGGAAGGTGATGGGCAGGAAAAAAGGAAAATATATTATCTTTGCAATTCATGGGAAGTTTACGGATAAAACATAGCGGGCAAGTATTTACCCCCGATTATTTGGTCGCCGATATATTGGATTTTTGCGGTTATGTGGAATCTCCCCGCATATTGGGAAAGCACATCATCGACAACAGTTGTGGCGAGGGGGCATTTCTTTGCGAAATTGTCGGCCGTTATTGCCGGGCTTTTCGTGCAGGGAATGACGATATCGCTCTCCTTAAAGACGAATTGCAGACATATATACATGGGATAGAAATCGATGCCGGGACTTATGAACGGTGCATAGAAAATTTGAATCTTGTTGTTTTGAAGTTCGGTGTAATCGATGTGGATTGGGATATTATTGAAGGTAATGCTTTGAAAATCAAAATCTATGACGGGGCAATGGATTTTGTGGTGGGTAATCCCCCGTATGTGAGAGTTCATAATTTAGAAACCGATTATACAGATGTCAAACAGTTTACTTTTGCCAATGGGGGAATGACGGATTTGTTTCTGGTGTTTTTCGAATTAGGTCTTCGTATGTTGTCGGCAGGTGGACGATTGTGCTATATTACGCCGAGTTCGTGGCTGAATAGCTTGGCAGGTGAGAGTATGCGTCGTGAAATTGTTTTGAGAAAGTATTTGACAGGAGTAGTGGATATGGGACATTTTCAACCCTTCAAGGCTACTACCTATACGTTGATTTCCCGGTTTGAAAAAGTCGAAGATAATGATCGGATAGATTATAATGTCTATGACGAACGGGTGGGTAAAATACGGCACATAGACACGCTGTCATACGACGAGATACAAATAAATCGCAAGTTTTATCTTTCCGGTAAGAAGGAGTTGGAACTGTTGAAGCGGATAAGGCTGTCTGCTTCGGATTCATATGTACGGGTGAAAAATGGATTCGCTACGTTGTTCGACGATGTGTTTATCGGCGAACTGCCTTTTATGGAGTATACGATTCCGGTGTTGAAGGCCTCGACAGGAAAATGGTCGAGGGCTTTTTTCCCTTATGATGAAAAAGGGTCTCCTCTCACGTATGAACTTTTGTCGGAGTGCGAGAGTGTATGTCGGTATTTAGAGGATCATGCGGAAAGACTTCTAAAAGGAAGAAAAAGAAGTGAGACGCCCGATTGGTTTTTGTATGGGCGTACACAGGCGTTGAAAGATGTTTGTATCTTGAAGTATGCTGTTAACACTTGTATCAAAGGGGTCGGGAGTATTAAATTGACGGAGGTTCCACCGGGGTGTGGTCTGTATAGCGGCTTGTATATATTGCCTGATAAAGGGGTTACATTCGATATGCTCGATCGGATTATTAGAAACGAGGAATTTATTCGTTACGTTTCGCTACTCAAAAATTATAAAAGCGGTGGATATTATACCTTCAATTCGAAAGACTTGGAACTATATATAAATTATAAGATACAATTGGAATATGGAAAGGGAAGAGATAACTTATCCACTGGGCAACTCGGACTTTTTGAGAGTGCTTACTAATTCTTTCAAAGAGTTTATCGAAAAGGGTACATCTCGGAGCACGGCAAAACTTAAACCGTTACACGGTGCAATAGCACGAGATTTGGCAGAAAAGTTAGGCCGGGATTATACCGTTTTTTCGCAGGGGTATGGAATTGGTAAAGAGACGAAGATAAGGGGACGTTATGTCAATAAGGCTGTGGATATTACAGTGAAGAAAGGGGAGCGTGCCGTAGCCGGTTTGGCGGTTAAATTCGTTATGCAGAATTACTCGCAAAACTCGAATAATTATTTTGAGAACATGTTGGGTGAAACTGCCAATATACGATGTGGGAATTGTCCGTATTTTCAAATATTCATCATACTTGATAAACTACCGTATTATCAACGATCCGGAGAATTGAGCCGGTGGGAGACTTTTACAGCTCATAATGCCGAAAAATATGTTACTCTTTCTCAAGATGATGCTAGTATCTATTTCCATACACCTAACAAAACTTTGATTTATGTCGTGCATATTCCTGATAACGACTCTTTGTCTACCAGCAGGGAGTATATGGATTATTATAGGAGGTTGAACCCTTCTTTGTCATTAACAGAACATGACTATAATGATTTCGGGAATGGTGTGATATTTAACGATTACGAGCTTTTCATCGAAAAGGTGTATCACACGATAATGGCTTTGTGAGAATTTCTATTTAATCCACTTTCCCGTTTTATCGATACAGCCTTGTTTTCCATCGAGCCTCACTTTGGCAATCCCGTAGGAAAAACTTTCTGCGAAATTGAATTGCGCAGGGATTGCCTCTCTCCCGGTAGTATCGATATAACCCCACTTCCCGGTTCGATGTCGCACCACGGCAAGACCTTCCGAGAAATCCTCGGCATAGTTGTATTCAATCGGGATAACGGTTCTTCCGTTTACATCGATAAATCCGAAATTACCCCGGATATTCACCCGTGCCAAGCCGTCGGAGAATTTCCATGCTTGATCGTATTGGCAGGGGATAACGACTCGCCCCGAATGGTCGGCGAATCCGTATTTCCCTTCTTCGGTGACGATGGTCAGGTTGGGGTTTTCCGGCAGAGGGGCGCTCTCCTTATTCTCATGGGGCGGGGTGTTTCCCTTAGGAATCTCGATGTACGATTCTTGCCGGCCTATTTTCACTCTTGCCCTGCCGCATGAGAAACTTTCGGCGAAATCGTATATCGGCGGTATGATTTCTTTGCCTGTGGCATCGATGTATCCCCACTTCCCGTTTTGGAGTCTCACGGCGGCGAGACCTTCCGAAAAGTCCTCGGCATGGTTGTATGTGACAGGGGTGATCTCGTCCCCGCTCATGGAGATGAATCCGAATTTGCCCCGGATATTCACCCGGGCAATGTAATCGAATCCCACTTCTAAGAAGTCCCACACTTGGTCGTATTGGCAGGGAATAGCGATTTTCCCCGAATGGTAGGCAAATCCCCATTTCCCGTATTGGTTAACGGGGTATAATCGACCGCCCAATTGGATATCGGGTATGGGTATGCAGACAGGGATTCCTTCGTAGTTCGGCATCACGACATTCTCTTTTCTTGCAGCCATTTCTGCCTTGCGTTTCCGTTCTTGTTCGGCTTCTTCTTGTGCTCTCTTTTTGCGTTCCTCTTCTTCTTTTTCTCGGCGGATCGCTCTTTCTTCTTTTTCTTTTCGAGTTTGTTTCACCGGGAGCAGGGAGACGGTATAGAGTTCTTCAATATCTTTTTCGATGCGATAGGTGTCGATGGTGATTTTATCGGCTTCGTTTTCCAAGCTGACGAATTGCAATTGATAACTCCCACCGCGTAATGGGATACGGGTAATTTTGTCGGGGTGTGCGGTTGCCCGTTCTTCACCGTCGATGAGTACCCGACAAGCGAGGTCGGTTCTTATTTTGAGGAGGGAGTCGTCGTTGCTGTTATCCCAGTCGTTTTTGTTTGTTGTTGTGTTAATGATCGGCTCGGATTCGAGAAACCGGAGCAGCTTGTGATAGAAAGCGTCGAAGTAATAACTGTCGTATTTGGGCCCGTTCTTTCGCTCCACAGCGGCAATGTCGTCCGGTAGATTGTCGGGAAAGTCTGTAAACCCATTTAGCATAATGGGTATTATGTTTTTCTTTTTTTCGAGGGCGTAAGCGAGCTCTATGCGCATCCAGTCTTTGTTACGGTCGGAGGCGGGGTCTATGCTGCGGTCAAATGCTCCGGCGTTGAGTATGAGTATAAAGTCGGTACACTGGTCGATGCGATGTAATAGCTGAATATCGAAATCTCCTGAACGCAGGGTGTCGATGTCGAAACTAACCCGATAGCCGTCTCGCACGAGTAGGTCGAAAAGGTGTTTGGCCGTTTCAAATCCACCCACTCTTCTGTAACTGAGAAATATGTCGTATGTGTTATTGTCGTTTTTCATCGCTGTTGTCGTTTTTCCCGTTTTTATTCAGTTCGGGATAACTAATGCGGGTGTGATAGATGGTTTTGAGTTTCTCGATAAAGGTAGCTTTGATCGTCTCCACATCGCGGAAGCTGAGGGGGGTATCGCGCAAGAGGCCGTCGGCGACTTGCGAGTCGATGATGCGGTTGACGAGTTGCGAGATACTTTCGTTGGTGTATTCTTTGAGGCTTCTCGAAGCGGCTTCGACAGCATCGGCCATCATGAGTATTCCCGTTTCTTTCGTGAATGGGTTGGGACCGGGGTAGGTGAATTTCGATTCGTCTACGGGTTGGTCGGGGTATTTGTTACAGAAAGAGTTATAAAAGAATTTGGCTTTCCCGTGTCCGTGGTGCGTGGAGATAAAGTCTTTGATCGCTTGGGGCAATCGTAGTTTATCGGCCATTTTAAGTCCGTCGTTCACATGGGAGATGACGATTTGTGCGCTTTGTTCGAAGGAGAGCGGTGTGTGCGGATTGAATCCCGATTGATTCTCGGTGAAGAATGCCGGATTTTTGAGTTTCCCGATATCGTGATAAAGGGCTCCGGTACGAACCAATTGAGCCTTCGCTCCTATTTTATTGGCCGCCTCGGCCGCTAAGTTGGAGATTTGCAGGGAGTGTTGGAAGGTTCCGGGGCACTCTTCGGATAACTGTCTCAATATGGGATTGTTCACATCGGACAATTCGACCAGCGTGACTGTGGAGATGAACCCGAAGGCCTTTTCGAATATATAGATAAGGAGGTAGGCGAACAGCAGAAATACACAATTGACTCCGAAATAGATGAACATATTGTAATTCAGTTTCGAGAGATCGCCTTCGGAAAGGAGTGTATATCCCACATAGGCAAAGCAGTAGGCGAGGAAGACGAGCAGGGCGCAGCGCATGAGCTGGGAGCGGCGAGAAAGGTCGCTGAGGCTGTCGATGGCGGTCATGCCTACGATGAGCTGCAAGAAGATGAATTCGAGTGCGAACGGCGCCGTAAAAGCACAGATAAGTACCGTAATGAGGTGTACATAGAGTGCGGTGCGCGAGTCGAAGAAGGTGACCACGATAATGGGAATAATGGCGAACGGAACCAAATATATGCCTTGTAACCGAAATTCAGAAAGGAAAAAAGCTATCAGGGAGATGCCCACGATGAGCATCATCATAAAGCCGAGGGTACGCATCTCGTTGAAAGTCTGCGGACGGAACAGTGCCAAGAACAGATAGAAAAAAGAAAAGAGACAGGTGAATACGATGATTTGTCCCAGTATGGTGTAACCACGGTGGTCATTGCCGACGCTTTTTTTCAAGGTGACGGTTTCGAGCGATTTGAGAATGCGATAGGTTTGCGGCGTGATGATTTCACCCCGGTCGACAATGCGTTCTCCGGCTTGAACAATACCGTCGGAGAGAGCGATTCGTTGTAACAGATTGTCTTTGAGCCGGTCGGTCGTAATACTATCGAATGCGATATTTGTGTTTAGAAAATCGTTCAAGTTACAGGTTTGTAAAATATGATGCGAGTAGGAGTCGGGGAATTTATTGAGCATGTTTTCGTAGGCTTCCCGTGCAGATTGCAGTTCGGATACCGGTATTTCGCGCGCGACATTGTTTTCGAGGATTCGTATTTCCTTGAATTTTCCGGATTGCAGTTGGGTGTATGCTTCGGAAGAGACGATTCCTTTCCGATAGGCTTCTCGCAGAGCTTGGACCAAGTTCTTGCGGAGAGTCGGCGGGATAGACATTTCCGTATAGTTACTCAATGCTTTTTCGAAGTCGTCGACGGACTTTTTCTCTATCGATTCGTTGTGTGAGAAGACCGGTTGGAAGTCGAGCATGATGCTGTCGCGCTCTTGTTGAATGACGGCTTCGTCTTTATAAACGGGAAAGTCGAACGGAGCGGTGAGCAATCCGTACTTCCACGGTTTTCCTTCCTGAAAGGTGTAACGAAATTTTCCTTCTCTCGGGAAGAAATAGGTAACCAATGTCACTGCTGCCACGAAAAAGACAAATTGCAGGACACGTGTGCTGGACAGGAATTTTTGTATACGGTTTTTATCCATGATTCTACGGGTTATTCTTTACAGCGTGCGACCTTCTGTACGCCCTTTATTTTACGTAATTTATTACAAAGCGATTCTACGACGCGGGTGTCGTGCACCATGATGTTGACCGTCCCGGTGAATACTCCTTCGTTGGCTTTTATGGTGAGTCCTCTCATGTCGATAATCAATTCATTGGAAATCACCCGGGTGATTTCGTTGAGAATCCCTATCCGGTCGATACCTTGTATCTCTATCTTGGCCGGGAAAGAGAGCGATTCGCTGGCTTCCCATTGCGTGGACACCAACCGTGGGCCGAAGCTCGATTTCAGTCGCATGGCTACGGGACATTCTCTTTTGTGCACGACTACGGTTTCGTCGTCTTCCACATATCCCAAGACGTCGTCACCGGGTATCGGGCAACAGCAATCCGCTACTTTATAGTTTTTCACTCCGTTCTCGTCTCGCAGAATGTAGGTCTGTTTGCGGTCTATCGTAAGTTGCTGAGGAGTGACGGGTTTGGGCTGTTCGTTTTTCCCGTTGTTGCTGCCGAATGAAAGTTTCAGATACCGCATGAAAGGATTTTGACTTTTTCCCTTGATGATTTTTTTGATATTTTCGTTGGGGGTAATCTCGTCATTTCCTATTTTGTAGAACAGATCGTCCCGATGTCGTATGCCGAGGTTGCTTAATATTTTGGTTACTACATCGTTGTTGTATTCGATGTGACTGCTTTCGAAAAATTCTTTCAGAATTTTCTCTCCTTTCGCTATGATTTTTCGCCGGTCTTTCCGCAACGATGCCGTCAGTCTGCTTCGGGCTTTGGCCGTGGTGATGAAGTTGAGCCATTCCTCTTTGGGCGTTTGCGATTTGGAGGTGAGTATTTCCACTTGGTCGCCGCTATGCAGTTTTTGGTTCAGCGGTACTAACCGGTGATTTACTTTGGCGGCGATACAATGGAAGCCGAGGTCGGAGTGCAGAGTGAAAGCCAAATCGAGCGCCGTGGCGTCTTTGGGCAATGTGATGAGCTCGCCTTTGGGCGTAAAGACAAATATCTCGGTACTGAACAGGTTGAGCTTTATCGTGTCGAGAAAATCGATGGCGTTGGGCTCGGGGTGTTCGAGAATGTCTTTGATGGTTTTCAGCCAGATGTCGAGTTCCGACTCTTCGTCGGAGTTTCCCACTTTGTATTTCCAATGGGCGGCGAATCCCCGTTCGGCGATCTCGTCCATTTTTTCGCTTCGTATTTGTACTTCTATCCAATTGCCGTCGGGACCCATGACCGTGAGATGCAGAGCTTTGTATCCATTGGCTTTGGGGCGGCTCACCCAGTCGCGGGTGCGTTCGGGGTGCAGTTTGTAGATGTCGGTGATGACCGAGTAAATGGCCCAGCACTCTTTTTTCTCGTCGGCTTCGTTGGGGCATTTGAAAATGATACGAACCGCATAGAGGTCGTAGACTTCCTCGAAAGGTATGTGTTTCGACTCCATCTTGTTCCAAATGGAATAGATGGATTTTACTCGGGCTTTCATCTCGAATTCGAGCCCCATTTCTTTGAGCTTCGCGACAATCGGCTTGGAGAAGTTGTTGTAAATTTGCTGGCGCGATTCTTCGGTCTCGGCGATTTTCTGCTTGATTTGGTTGTAAGCCTCGGGGTGTTCGTATTTGAAGGCGAGGTCTTCCAACTCGGTCTTTATGGCGAACAATCCTAAACGGTGGGCCAACGGGGCATATATATAGAGTGTCTCGCCAGCGATTTTATATTGTTTGCTGGGGAGCATGGAACCGAGCGTGCGCATGTTGTGCAGGCGGTCGGCCATTTTGATGAGGATTACCCGAATGTCTTCGGACATGGTGAGCAACAGCCGTCGAAAATTCTCGGCCTGAGCCGATGCTTGGTCGCCGAAAATACCGCCCGATATTTTGGTGAGCCCGTCGACGATGGATGCTATCTTTTTCCCGAAGTGGTTCTCGATGTCCTCGACGGTATATTCAGTGTCTTCCACTACGTCGTGCAACAGGGCGGAGCATATCGATGTAGAGCCCAAACCTATTTCCTGACTGACGATACGAGCCACGGCGATAGGGTGCAGTATGTAGGGTTCGCCCGATCGTCGGCGTATTCCCTTGTGGGCTTCTTTGGCAAATTTGAACGCACGCTCGATAATCTCGACTTTCTTCCGGTGGTTGGAGTTGAGATATCCGTTGAGCAGTTCTTGAAATTTATCTTCGATAAGTTGCTCTTCGTTGGTGTATTGTTGATCGGACGTTTCCATAGTTCGAAATCTAAGAAAAACAAAGATAAAACAAGTCGGGAGCAAATGCAAATTTTATTCGAGAATTGAGGCGAATTGCCGAATCGGTGTGGCGAACCTGTCGATTTTCTTTTCAGAAAAACATTCTAACTTTCTCCCTACCGGTATTTTCTAACCCCTCCGGCACTTCGTGCCACCTCCCCCTATCGCTTTGCGACACCCCGTAAGGCTACGGGACACGGTAGGGGGAGAGGATTGAAACGTTACTTTGAGTGGCTTCACCCACTCCGGCTCTGCATGACATCTCCCCTATCGAATTTCACGTACCTCATTCGGGACGAATAAAGTTCACAAAGTTCTGTAAAAAAATACACACGAGCGGTTCGGTAGGTGGACTGTAACACTCGTCTAGGATAAGACCTAGAGTATGAGAGAAAACTCTATTCGGAAGTACACAGATAGAAATTCAAGACCGAAAAGGCAGGATTTCAAGTGGTGAAAGCCCCTACTGACAAGCCAAAATTAGTTTCTGTGATTAACCGTCAGTCCATATTTGAATGGTTCGAAGAGCAGTGCGATAAGCTACAACCTATAACATTGTCCCGTTCAGTCTCAATGTAAAGGTGTGTGAACAAAACTATAATTATAATCATACATCAAAAATAACAAAATGTTATTCGCGAATAATTGATAGATGGTATTTTATTGATACTTTTGTTGTAATTAGAGTTGTAAATTAGTGAATAATCTTTTTGAATCATATGCAAAATTTGATAAATGGACGTTGCGGTTGGTGTGGTACTGATGAACTTTATGTGGCATATCACGATAATGAATGGGGAAGATTAGTAAAAGAAGACAAGATATTATTCGAATTTCTCTTGTTGGAAAGTGCCCAAGCCGGACTAAGTTGGATAACAATATTAAAAAAACGCGAAGGCTATCGTGCCGCATTTCATAATTTCGAAATTGCAACAGTAGCACAGATGACCGAAGAAGATGTCGAACGGTTAATGCATTTTGACGGAATTATAAAAAACAGGTTGAAAATCAAATCGGCAATAACAAATGCAAGATTATTTATCGCCATTCAAAAAGAATTTGGGAGTTTCTTTAACTACATATTGTCATTCTTCCCCGATAATCAGCCAATAACCCATACATTTCATTCACTGAGCGAAATACCTTCTTGCTCACCCGAATCAGATGGAATAAGCAGAGATATGAAAAAAAGAGGGTTCAAGTTTTTTGGGACAACTACTTGCTATGCCTTTTTACAATCAACAGGATTTGTTAATGACCACTTACATGATTGTAATTACAGGAAGTAATAAACATAGGAGTGGAAGGTAATGCACAATTCTGTTCTCGTTACCGGGGGAGTAATAACACTTCTCTCCTATTTCGCTCCACTACCAGTATTTGCCAACCCCTCCGGCACTTTGTGCCACCTCGTAATGCCACGGGACACGGCAGGGGGAGAGGATTGAAAGTGGTGTTTCAGTTTCGGTATGAGGATACATTGTGCACTTCTCCCCTGTGTTTTGCAACGCAAAATATAGGGGAGAGACCGAAGAAACATTTGTTTCTGAGGAGAGGGGTTGAAAGATTGTTGTTCATTCTTCTCAGCAGCGAGAAGAACGAACCAAGAAGCGCTGCCGCAGTTATCGGGCTTTTCGGCTCGTCGCCTCGGTCGTCGTCGGGGTCTGCGGAACTCGCTTCGCTCAAACAGTCCTCGCCCTTTTTCCTCCGTCTTCCTTGCGTCTTCGCCGCCCGATAAAGGCGGAATTAACCGGTTCTTTTTCCGGTTTTATTCAACTTTCTTTTTTAACCCCTCCGTCCTTCGGACACCTCCCCTATATTTTGCGTTGCAAAACACAGGGGAGGAGGGTGAGATTCAATATTTTTGCTCTACTGTCGTTTTAACCCCCTCGCCCTACGGGCACTCCCCCTATATTCCTTGTAGGAACACAGGGGGAGAGGATTGAAAAGCAGTTTTTCTCCCTATTTTACTGTGCAAAACACCCCGTAATGCCACGGGACACGGCAGGGGGAGAGAGGAGTTAGCTGCATAAAAATCACTTCTGAATTTCTACCAAGCCAAAATTTTTCTTGCTTTACAAGTTGCTCGACCCATTGGACCGGGTGAGGGTGTAGGTCGGTCCTTTCCCAATAAAACCGGGGCTGCCTGATGGAATAAAATCAAGCAGCCCCGTGTAGTGGAATTTTATGTTCCCCGTGATTAGATCGAGAGTTTTCTCAACGTGTTGAGTAATTCTCGGTCTATGGGTTTGTCGTTTTTGATAGCTTTATTGAAAGGAATATATTCGATTTCGTTGTTGCGGATACCGATCATGACATTGCGTTGATCTTCGAGCAGGGCATCGATGGCGGCCGAACCCATGCGGCTGGCCAGAATGCGGTCGTGCGCTGTGGGTGAACCTCCCCGTTGAATGTGTCCCAAAATAGTTACACGGACATCGTATTGCGGGTACTCTTTCTGTACCCGTTCTGCCAAGTGCATGGCTCCACCGGTGATGGGGCTTTCGGCTACCAACACGATACTACTGTTTTTCGATTTGCGGAATCCGTTCTTGATGAGTTCTTCGAGTTGGTCCACTTCGGTCGAAATCTCCGGAATAATAGCTGCTTCGGCTCCCGTAGCGATGGCTCCGTTCAAAGCGAGGAATCCGGCATCGCGACCCATGACTTCGATAAAGAAAAGTCTTTCGTGAGACGTTGCGGTATCGCGTATTTTATCGACGGCATCCATAATGGTGTTCAGCGCCGTATCGTATCCGATAGTGGTGTCGGTTCCATAGAGATCGTTGTCTATCGTTCCCGGCAATCCTACGATGGGATAGTTGTATTCGGTGGCGAAAATGCGCGCACCGGTCAATGTTCCGTCTCCTCCGATTACGACAAGGGCATCTATGCCTTCTTTGACGAGTGTGTCGTAAGCGACTTTTCGTCCTTCGGGCGTTTTGAATTCTTGACAGCGGGCTGTCTTCAATATCGTACCTCCCAACTGTATGATGTTACTTACGTTTTGCGTTTTGAAAGGGGTTATTTCTCCCGTAATCAAACCTTTATAACCTCGATAAATACCTTTTACCTCGAATCCGTTGTAGATGGCTGCACGAGTTACCGCGCGAATGGCCGCATTCATTCCGGGAGCATCGCCACCGGAAGTTAAAATACCTACACATTTAATTTGCGACATAACCTATATTGTTTAATTGATAGCAAAGATAGTGAAAGGTGAATGTAGAAAAAAGAGCTTGCGCTAATTTTATGCTGCACCTTCTCCTATTTTTGCTTTTTGGGCAAATATAGAAATTAAAAGTCAAATACCGGTACAGTAGAGATGACGATATTGTGAAGAAATGTTTTCGTAATACCGTCTCCTTTCTGTTTTTTTAGGGTCGAATGAACGATAATTTCTTGTCTTCTTCTGCAAATAGAATGGCCGTGTTTACCAGAGCCAGATGGGAATAGGCTTGGGGGAAATTCCCTAATTGTTCTTTGGTGTCGAAGTCCAAATCTTCGCTGAACAGACCCAAGTGATTGGAGCATTTCAGTATTTCGTCGAACAGGCAGCGGGCCTCTTCTTTTTCTCCTATGACGAAAAGAGCCCTCACGAGCCAAAAGGTGCATATCGTGAATGCCGAGGAGGGCAGTCCGAAGTCGTCTTTGCTGTTGTATCGGTACATCAAGCCTTTGTGTAACAACGCTTTTTTTATGGCTTTCACTGTTTGGTGATAACGAATATCGTTCGCTTCGATGAAGCCGTAGGGCTCCATGAGGAGCAGGGAGGAATCTAAGGCCGTGTTTTCGTAGGTCTGGGAAAAACTGTGGATTTTTTCTTTCCAGCCGTGGGTCATCACATCGGTTTTTATCTTGTCGGCTTCTTTCTGCCAGCGTTCGATATATTTGTATTTTTTTAGCATATTGGCGATTTTCGTTCCCCGATCCAAAGCGACCCAGCACATTACTTTCGATGAGACGAAATGCTGGCTTTCCCCTCTGATTTCCCAGATTCCTTTGTCCGGTTCTCTCCATTCCTCTTCGACTGTGGCGAGAATGCTCTTCACCATTTCCCACATGTCTTCTATTTCGTCTAACGTCCCCGGCATGAGTCGATAGTATTGGTAGATCAAGTCCATGAGATAACCGAACGAGTCGTTTTGCCTTTGGTGATAGGCATCGTTTCCTATTCTCACCGGTTTGGAGTTTTTATATCCGTCGAGGTGGTCCAGAATGATTTCTTTTAATTGCCTTTCTCCGCGAATGCCATACATGATTTGAAAAGACTCGTGCTTGGCGACGAAGGTGGATTGAATGAATTTCATAAATCTGCGAGCCGCTCCTGCATGCCCGATTTGGAAGAGGGTCTCGATGGACATGGATGCATCTCTCAACCAACAAAAACGATAATCCCAGTTGCGGACGTCGCCGACGGTTTCGGGCAGGCTCGTAGTGAGTGCCGCCAATACGGCTCCGTTGTAATAAGACATTAACTTCAATACTAACAGACTTCGTTCTATAACGTCGTTGTAGAGCGAGTATTTTTTAGTCCGGTTCGTCCAGTTGAGCCAATAGACCAGTGTGCGGCAATATTCGAGCTTTTCCCGTTCGATGTCTATCGGAATCACCTTTTCGTTGTATGACAGCAGGAAAAATTCATCTCGTTGGAGCGTGATTTCCTTTTTTTGTTCGATGTCTTGTAAAGACAGGGAAGAGTATAGGTATTGTCGGTCTTTGTTCTCGGACGAACAATAAGTTTCGATGTATTCGTCGGTAATGTTGTGTATGACTTTTCCCCGTGCATAATCGGGAGCCGGATTGTAATTTACTTTAAACCGGGGTGTCCCTTTTATCCAACGGATATAACGATATATTTCTGCGGGCAGATAGTGCTCTTTTTCATAGGAACGGTAGCATGGCATGAAGTCGAGCACGACAAATTCTCCTTCGTCGGAAGAGAAATGGGTGGATAGTATATTGGTATGAGGTACATAAGATTGCGAGATGTGATATTCGTTCGACACTTCGAATCCGAAACAACCGCCTTTGTCCCTATCGAGCAGTGCCGCGAAGATAGAGGGCGAATCGAAGTCGGGGAAACACAACCATTCGATATTCCCTTTTTCCGATATGAGCGCTGCCGTCCGGCAGTTTCCAATTACACCATAGTTGAGGTTATTCATCGGTTTTATTTTAAGTTTAATAGTTCTTTAAAGAAATGTAATGCGGAGTTCAATCCTTTTCGGACTTTATCGTTGGTCGATGACTCGCCCGAAATATTTACCAATGTTTGCAACAAGGGGAGGACTTGTTCCTGCGATGGCAAGTTGTATCTGGCGGTTTCGGAGACGTAGCCCACTTTTATGGTTGCCGCATTTTTGGGCAGGGCCTTGAACATATCTTCGTCGGTGGTGTCGTCGCCGATAGCCAGAATGAAATCGTAATATTCTTTTTTGAGTTGGCGGGAAACTTCCGAGCCTTTGTTGTAATCGGGCGATTTTATTTCGATCACTTTGTCTCCCTGAATGATTTGCAATTTCTGTTGTATACAGATAGAAACAAGTTCGTTGGCTAATTGTTGGGCTCGCAAAGTTCCCAGCCAAGCATCGCTTTCCCGATAGTGCCATGCGATGGCGGTTTCTTTGACTTCCAGACGCGAACGGGGTGTTTTCGCTACGAATAGTTTGAGGATAGATAACAAACCTGCGCTCCATACCGGTTTATTGATGTTTTTGTGCCATAGCCCGTTTTCCCGATAGAATGCTCCATGCTCCGCAGCTATCGAGACCGGAAGGTTTCCCAGCCATTTTTCCAATGTGAAGTGATCGCGTCCGCTATTGATAACGATGTGGTTGTCGGAGTCTTCACAAAGTTTTTGTAGCGTTTCTATGAGTTCGGGCGTCGGCTCGGCATCTTCGGGGCGGGGTTTGAGAGCCGCCAATGTTCCGTCGTAGTCCAAAAGAATGAGCCGTTTTTTCGCTCTATTGTACTCTTGTTTGATAGTGCCTATCGTGTTTGCTGTAATCTGTTTTTTGCGGAAGGAGATATTCTTGCGGCAAATATCGTTCCACTCGTCGGTAAAGTCGGCAGCCCATTTGTCGACGGTTTGGGTCGAGATGATTTTCTGCATGTTTTGCAGCCGTCGCAACTGTTCCTCTACGGGCATTTCCAATGCTTGACAAATTGCCCGTTCGATTTGTCCCGTGTCATTAGGATTGATTAACAGAGCGTCGGTCAATTCGACGGCTGCTCCTGCCATTTCGCTAAGAATCAATACTCCGGGATTTTCGCTTTTGGCGGCTACATATTCTTTGGCTACCAAGTTCATTCCGTCCCGGAGGGGTGTCACAAGCGCTATGTCGGCCATGTGGTACATGGCTGTCAGTTCCTCGAAAGAAAATCCGTGATAGAAATAATATACCGGAGTCCAATCCATCGTAGAATACGCCCCGTTGATGGAGCCTATTTCTTCGTCTATTTTGGTCTTTAATTGGGCGTAACTGCCTACGTGGTCGCGCGAGGGGACTATGATCATAGCCAAAGCGACCTTGCCATGATATTCGGGGTGATGTTCGAGGAAGGCGGCGAAGCCTCGCAGCCTGTGCAGGATTCCTTTACTGTAATCGAGGCGGTCCACGGAGAGAATCAACTTGTGATCTCCGAACAGTTTTCTCGTGCGGTCGACCGCTTGACGGACTTCCGGTTGTGTAGAAGCATTGTGGTACAGGTCGTAATTAATCCCCATAGGAAGGGCATCTATTCGTACGACCCGATTGCCTAACTGTATTTCGTCCAATTTGAAATTCATGCGCAGCACGCGTTCTACCGCACTGATAAAGTGCCGCATGTAGTCGTGAGTGTGAAAAGCTATGAAATCGGCTCCTAACAGACCTTTGAGAATCTCGGCCCGTTCGGGCAATATGCGGAAGAGTTCATAGGACGGGAAAGGTATGTGATGAAAATAGCCTATGCACAAGTCGGGAACGGCTTCTCGAAGCATACCGGGCAATAACATCAGTTGATAATCCTGTACCCATACTTTATCTTCGGGGCCTATCAACTGGCAGATGGTTTCGCAGAACCGTCTGTTTACTTCTCGGTAGGCTTGCCAGAAAGTGTCCTTGTACAATGTATAGGCAAAGAAATAGTGGCACAGCGGCCAGATGGTACTGTTGCTGTAACCTTCGTAATAATTTTTTATCTGGGTGTCGGACAGGAATACGGGGTGAAAGTTTAGTTCTTCCAATTTTTCCCCGATCGCTTGCTTGTCGCTATCATTATCCACACAAATTCCCGGCCACCCGATCCAATGCTTTTCGTAAGCAGTTTGAAGAGAATCGAGCCCCGTTGCCAGTCCGCCTTCGCTTCGGGTGAATGAAAACGTTCCGTTTTTTTCGTTTACCTTGACTGGCAGTCTGTTTGATATGATGTAGAGTTTCATATCTCTTGCACGACAAATGGCAGACCATTTTTGTGGGGATATGATTAAATTGTTGATTATTATGGTGATAGTCGGTTTTTTTCAGAGCGCAAATGCCTTTCATTTTGATAAACTATTTACCAAAATGAAAGGTAGGGGTAGAATCTATTTTTGTATAAAGTATCGGAGTAAACTTATCCGGGCTGAGCCGGATTATGCTTGCTTTTGGGTATTCACAGAAATACGGTCGGTCATCGGGTGGCGGTAGAGCCGGTCGTTTCCAATAACCGGGTTATGTATTCTTGGACTTCGGTCATGAGCCAGCGGGGGGTGGAGGTAGCTCCGCAGATACCTATGCTCTCTTTTCCTTCGAGCCAAGTGGGGTCTATTTCGCTGATGTCGGAAATGAATCGGGATTGGGGATTGACTTGCAGGCATTCTCCGAAAAGCACCCGTCCGTTGGAACTCTTTTTCCCGCAAACGAACAGGATAAGGTCGTGTCGGCGGGCAAACTCCCTGATATTGGGAATGCGGTTGGCGACTTGCCGACAGATGGTGTCGAACGATTCGAATTGTCCATCGGGTTTCAGCTGTTTTATCTCGTCGACGATGTGGCGGAAGCCTTCTACCGACTTGGTTGTCTGGGAATAGAGCAACAGTTTTTTGCGGAGGTCTATCTTGCCGAGGTCTTTGTCTCCCTCGATGACGACGGCTTTGCCGTGGGTTTGTCCCACCAGTCCGTTGACTTCGGCGTGTCCGGTTTTGCCGTAGATAACGATTTGCGCTTCTCCGGGAGGGTTGGAATCGTATGCGGTTTTGATTTTACGTTGCAGTTGCAACACGACGGGGCAGGTGGCATCGATAATTTCTATGTTGTTCTCGGCGGCGATTCGGTAGGTTTCGGGAGGTTCGCCGTGGGCTCGCAGCAATACTTTCACGTCGTGCAACTGTTTGAGTTGCTCGTGGTCTATGGTGATGAGCCCTTTGGCTTTGAGTCGTTCCACCTCGTTGCTGTTGTGTACGATGTCGCCGAGGCAGTAGAGCCGTCCGGTGCGGTCGAGTTCTTCTTCGGCCTTGCGGATAGCCGTGACTACACCGAAGCAGAAACCCGAATGTTCGTCTATTTCTATGCGTGCCATAACCTGTCTCCTTTCTACCTTTGCGGGTGGTTTATCGAAGTTTTTCGACGGTTTCTCTGTACCGGGTCATGAGCCATGCGTCTTGCTCGGCGATTGTCATGTGGGAATTGTCGAGCTCTATGGCATCGTCGGCTTTGCGCAAAGGGCTTTCTTTACGGGTTTGGTCGATGTGGTCGCGTTTGTTGATGTTGGCGACTACTTCGTCGAAATCGACATCGACACCTTTCGCCTTCAATTCGTCGACGCGTCGTTGTGCCCGAGTCTCCGCCGAGGCCGTGACGAATATTTTCAGTTCGGCATGTGGGAATACGGTCGTGCCTATATCGCGCCCGTCCATGACGATGCCTTTCCGTTCGCCCATTTTTTGCTGTGCGGCGACCATCGCCGTGCGCACGAAAGGTATGGCACTAACGGGGCTTACCTTGTCGGATACTCGCATGGAGCGAATTTCACGCTCTACGTCGATTCCGTTTAGAAATGTGTGTGTCATACCCGTTTCGGGATCGGGGCGGAAATCGATTTGAATGTCGTCCATGAGGGACCTCAGCGTATCGGCATCGACCGTGTCGCCGTCGATGAGACCGTGGTCGAGGCAGTAGAGGGTGACGGCGCGGTACATCGCGCCACTGTCGATATAAATGTAGCCTATGTTCCGGGCAAGAGCTTTCGCCATCGTACTTTTTCCACACGACGAGAAGCCGTCTACGGCGATGATTATCCGAGGTTCAGGTTTATTCATGAGCGTTTATTTTTTGAATTCGAAAAGATTGGTCGAGAGATTGACCATGAGCGTGGTCGCTCCCGTGTGTTGTTGTGCGAGGGCGACACCTATGCCGAACATGCGGACTTTGATTCCGCCGCCTATGCTGAATCCGGAGAGAAAGTTACGGTGAGCGGTGCGCATGTCGGTGCGGGTTTTGTAGTTGTACCCCACTCCTATGTAAATGCGGTCGGTGGGCAGGAACTCCACGCCGAAAATGAGGTGGCGGAAAAGGTTGTCCACGAATCCACTTTTTTCAACGATTTCGTCGCCCCCGGTGTAAGAGCTGCTTTCGATGGCGGGGTAGGGAAGTTTCCACCTTGTGAGGTTACGAGCGGTGACCGATACCCGTATGGGCGCATGTTCGAGGCTTTGCGTATAGCCTATCTGCAAATCGAACGGCATGCGTTCGAATGTGTCGTTGTAACGTTTGATTTGTCCACCCAGATTGCGTGCTACCAGCGAGAGCGAGAGGTCGTTGTCTGCGTTGTAGTAGTTGAGGCCGAGATCGACGGCAAGCGCCCAAGAGGTGTATTGTTCGTAGGAGGAGTAGATGACTTTGGCATTGACTCCACCCCGCAAGGTCGTGGTGATGTCGTGGGCGTAGATACCGTTGAAGACGATGTCTTTGGGTGAAAATTCACCGGTGATCACGCCGGTTTCGTCGGCACTTTTCATTTTGCCGTACCCGTAGTATTGTATGCCGGCCGCCCATGCTCCCCGTTCTCCGGCCGCCTTTCCGAAAGTGGCTCCTGCCAGATTGATTCCCCCGACGTATTTCATGTAGTTCAGCCCGAGTTGTAAATCCGATTCGGGTCCCATCAGAGCCGGGTTTTGATTGACGAGGTTTATATCTTCGTCGATGACGGATATATTGGTTCCTCCCAACGTATAGGCGTGGGTAGAGGTGGGGATATTGAGAAAGTCGAACGAGCTTTTCCCCTCTTGTCCCCTCCCGGCGAAGCATGTAGTGACAGTCGCCAGAAGAACCGTTATATATCGAAACGTATGTGTCATAATTGTTTTCGGGTTTCAAAGATAGCCAAAATTCCCGGTCGGCAGAAAGTCGCGTGATTGAATTTTGCTTTCGGCAGAATGGTTCCCGATGATTTATTAACGGGAAAAAGGGCAATAAAGTATGTGGCGGAACGAGTTTGTATCGGAACTTTATTCGTATTATATTGCAAACTATGTTTGCTCGAATCGATGGAAATCGTTAATTTTGAACTTTGTTCTATGTAAAACATAAAAATTTTCAAGTAGTTTATGGAAAAACTGCAAAGATATTTCGATGCGATAGAAGCTGAACTTTCGAAGATAGAATATGCCGCCGAACCCGATGGATTGTATGCTCCCGTGCGTTATGAGTTGTCGTTGGGCGGTAAGCGCGTGAGGCCGTTGTTGACGTTGCTTGCTTGCGAGATGTTTGCGGGCGATTATCGTCGGGCATTGAATGCGGCGATGGGGTTGGAAGTGTTTCACAACTTCACGCTGTTGCATGACGATGTGATGGACAAAGCCGACGTGCGCCGGGGTAAACCCACGGTGCATAAGGTGTGGGACGAGAATACGGCCATACTTTCGGGCGATGCTATGGAGATCATCGCTTTCCGTTATATCGCCCGCACAGAGGCTCCGCACACGGGGGCTGTCGTCGAGTTGTTCCTGAAAACGGCTCTTGAAATTTGCGAGGGTCAGCAATACGATATGGAATTCGAGCGTCGGGACGATGTGACCGAAGCGGAATATATCGAGATGATTCGCCTGAAAACAGCCGTGCTGTTGGGGGGAGCGTTGAAGATAGGGGCGATTATAGGCGGAGCGAGCGAGACGGATGCGGATTGTATCTACCGTTTCGGCGAGTCTTTGGGACTGGCGTTCCAGTTGCAGGACGATTGGTTGGACGTGTATGGCGACCCTGCCCGTTTCGGGAAAAAGATAGGAGGCGATATTCTGAATAACAAGAAAACGTATATGCTCATCAATGCCCGGCAACGGGTTGAAGGGAAAGATGCCGAGGAGTTGTCCCGCTGGTTGAGCGCAGCCGAATACGATCTTTCCGAGAAGATAGCTGCTGTGACGGCGTTGTACGACCGTGTCGGTGCAGGCGATTTGTGTCTGCGGCAGGTCGACGAATACAGTCGTCGGGCGATAGAGGCTTTGCGGCAAATCGGAGTGGACGAAGCGGCAAAGCAGCCCTTATACGATTTGGCGAATTCATTGATAAAACGAGATCACTAAAATTTTTCAGAAACAATGCCTTACCGCCGGTTACCGAATACAGACAAAGCCCGCCTTGCCGCTCTCGAAAAAGCGGTGGCGATGGAGCACGAGTGCGATGTGGACAAGCAGGCGGCTTCGTATAAAACGCTGAACGAGGCCCGCGTTCTTTTGAGACGTTTCAAAAGTGCCGTTGAGCAGTTCCAGTATTGCTATACGGCTCAGGCCGAGGCCAACCGACAATATCAGTCGCATTTGAAGACGGCCCGGTTGTACATCTCGCATTTCATACAGGTGCTTAATTTGGCAGTGTTGCGTAACGAGGTGCGCAAGGAACACAAATTGTTTTACGGGCTCGACCCCGAAGATTTTGCCGTGCCCGAGCTGACCGGCGAGAAGCACATTCTCGTTTGGGGAGAACGTCTCATCGAGGGGGAACGCGAACGGGTGTCGCACGGGGGTGCGCCTATTTATAACCCTACGATCGCGAAAGTGACCGTGCATTACGATATTTTCAAGGAAGCCTATCGGGAACAACAGAATTATAAACTGAATACGACTCGTTCCCAGTCGGGGTTGGATGCCTTGCGCGAGGAGGCGGACCGGATTATCTTGGATTTGTGGAATCAGGTGGAGGCGTATTACGCCGACCTCCCTGCCGAAATCCGTTTGAAACGTTGCCGGGCCTATGGCGTGGTATATTATTATCGCAGTGGAGAAAAACGACCCGAAGATGATTGATACTCATACGCATATTTATCTGGAAGAGTTTGACGAAGACCGTGTCGAGGTGGTGCGCCGCGCCCGTGAAGCGGGAGTCGAACGGGTGATATTGCCCAATGTCGATTTCGACACGGTGCAAGCCATGCATGCCACGAACGATTTGTTTCCCGGTTATTGCCGTATGGCTATGGGGCTACACCCCACGTCGGTGTCGGCCGATTATCGGGAGCGGCTTGGACAGGTGAGAGAGCTGCTTTTCTCCGGGGAGTATTGCGCCGTGGGTGAGATAGGGCTCGATTTGTATTGGGACAAGACCTATGCCGAGGAGCAGAAAGAGGCTTTCGTGGTGCAGACGGGGTGGGCGGCAGAGTCGGGTTTGCCGGTGATTATTCATTGCCGGGAGGCATTCGATGAAATATTGGCTCTGTTGCAATCGGGCAGAGTGCCGGCATTCCGAGGGGTGTTCCACAGTTTCACGGGGTCGGCCGAACAGGTGCGTCTGCTGAGGGGAACCGGTGACTATTATTTCGGGATAAACGGCATCGTTACTTTCAAGAACGCTCATCTTGAAGATATGGTACGAGAAGTGGGCATCGGGCGTATATTGCTCGAAACCGATGCCCCGTATTTGGCTCCCGTGCCTTATCGGGGCAAACGGAACGAACCTTCGTATTTGCCTTATATGGCGAAGCGAATAGCCGAAATTCTGGATATTACGACTGCCGAGGTGGAGGAGGCTACCTCGGCCAATGCTGTGCGATTGTTCGGAGAAGGGTGATTCCCGGATAATGGGAAGAGTCGGCTTTCATGCTATGCATAGGGGGAATGTGTTTCATGGGGCTTTCCTCGAAAATAATTCCCGAATTTTGTTTGAAGAGGGTTAAAACAGTCGTTTGGAGCCGAGGCATGAAAAAAAGGCGTGAAATATTTGGGGAAATGTAAAAAAAAGCATAAATTTACGGAGAGACACAAAATCACGATACTATGAAAAGACCCCTCCGCTTTTCAATGAGTTTGTCTATACTCTTTTTGTCGCCCATGTCGGCGATAGTGTCGGCTGCCGTCGATATTCCTTTGAGTTTGTCGTCTGAAAAAAATTATATCGTGGAGGTCGTTCTTCCCGGTGGTAGTACGTCGGCGAATATAGAGGACGGCCGGATAACTGCCGAAGGGGCTTCGCAGGCGCTTGCGACCGTGGTCTATTATGACGGGCTGGGTCGTCCCGAACAGACTGCCCGAGTGGGTTTCACGGCAACGGGCGCCGACCTGCTGTCCACAGTCGGTTACGACGAGGCCGGGAGAGAATATCGTCAAGGGCTTCCCACACCCGTATCGGGGAACAACGGCTGTTATGTGAATCCTTCTACATACGGGCAGACGGCTCAAAGTTATTATGGAGACACATATCTCTATCGGGAGACTTTGTACGAAAACTCACCGTTGAGCCGGACAGTCGGTGTGAAAAATCCCGGAGCTGTTTGGAACGCTCACCCGAAGACTGCTGCATATCGGTGCAATACGGCAGGAGAGGTCGTTCTTTTCCGAATTTCGTCCGATGGGGTACAACGAGTGGGGCGGTATACCCCGGGTGCTCTTTATGTTACTCGCGAAACCGACGAGGACGGAATTTGGCAAGAGAGTTTCACCGATAAATCGGGTCGAGTGGTTATGGCCCGTCAGGGAAACGGTTATGACACTTACTACATTTATGACGACCACGGCAGGCTGTGCTACGTACTGCCCCCGATGGCTGTGGACGGAATGTATAATACCGGCAATTATCCCGACAGCCACACTCTTTTGCAACAGTATGCCTATCTCTATAAATACGACGACCGGGGGAACTGCATAGGGAAGCGTTTGCCCGGTTGTAAATCGATACAGATGATTTACGATAGGGCTAATCGATTGGTCATGAGTCAGGACGGCAATCAACAGAGCGGAAGCCTCTGGACCATAACCAAATATGATGCCCTCTCCCGAGTGCTGTATACTTATGAGACGGATCCGTTGCAGAGTCCACCGGACTTGTATCGGTATTGCAGGGAAAGGAGGTTTGTCGAGGAACGTGCCGATAGTTATACTGCGTGGCCGGGTATGGGTTATACCCTCAGGATTCTGCTGCCTGCCGCCAATGATTACCGGTTGCTCACGGTCAATTATTACGACGACTATTCTTTTTTGTACATCGAGGGGACGGCAGCCTCGCAGCTTGCCTATCGGAGTAAGGAGGGATATGGTGCGGCTTATTCCTCGGCCAAAGGTTTGCTGACCGGGACGCAGGTGTTCGACTTGACGGACAGGAGCAAATATGCGATTACCGTTTATTATTACGATGAATATGGCAATCCCGTGCAGACACGCACTCGGCATGTATCGGGCGATTATGAAATGACTTATGCTCAATGCGACCTTTCGGGAAATATTCTTGAATCATACACGGAACATTTGGATTCCCGGGGGCGTTTATCGGTATCGGAGTCCGTAGAAAATACTTATGACCGCTCGGGACGCCTCACCCGCACCGATTATACGGTTAACGACTCTTTGTCTACCGATTGGAGATATGAATACGACGAGTTGGGACGGATATCCGGCAAAAGTATCGACGGAGGACTGACGCATGCTAAATATCGGTATAATTTGCAGGGTTGGATCACTCGGATAGAAGATGTCGATTTCGTGCAGAATTTGTATTACGAAAGCCTTATGGGAAACTATGGGAAAGTTCGTTACAACGGAAATATATCGGCGATGAATTGGACATATCGCACCGATACCGACACGATTGTGAACGGCTATCGCTTCACTTATGATGCCCACGACCGGCTGGCTTCGGCCTATTCGGTGACGGGCAGTGATTTTTCCAGCGGCCGCTATCATGTCGAATATGAATATGACAAGCATGGTAATATGGTAAATTTGTATCGCAATGGGGGAAGGGGCGGAATGATAGACGAGATGAACTGGTCTTATGAAGGGAATAGGGTAGTAGAGATTACCGATATGATGGGAGAACAGGGGCGATACGACATGAAAGAATATCGGGATTATAACTATAATGGACTCGATTATTTTTACGACTCCAACGGCAACATGACGGCAGACCTCGACCGGGATATTGTCGCCATACGATACAATTTGCTGAACCAGCCCGACACCGTGCAGTTCCGCAACGGGTCGGCTATCGTGAATTATTACACCGCCGACGGCAAGAGAACCGGCAGTAAATACCTCACACCACAGACAACGGTCGTTATCCCCGCGGGTCAGACCTTCGGCAGTACATCGGGGACAGCGGCCATGAGCAGTCATGTTACGGCACGTCGGGGTTCTTTGGAATATGCGGGAGCCGATTTCGAGAGCGATACCCTGATACGAATTCATAACGGCGACGGCTATTTGGATTGTTCGGAACAAGATTTCCGGTACTTCGTGCGGGATTATCAAGGGAATATCCGCACCGTCAACGGCAGTGCGGTAGCAAAACTGACACCGGTGGAACCTCCTTTTTCCTTGACGATCCGGGGAGCGATAGGCGGAGATAAACCACCTATTCGCCCAAAACCCATAGAGTATACCGTCACCTACCAACGGATGCAATACTATCCTTTCGGTCTTCCTTATGAAGCCCATTACCAGCCCGAAGAACAGCCGTATAAATACGGAGGAAAGGAGTTTATAGAGCTGCACGGCTATGACAGTTACGACTTCGATGCTCGTATGTATTATCCGGCTCTCTGCCGATTTATGACGATGGATCCTCTCTGCGAGAAATATTACTCCATCTCGCCCTATGCCTATTGTAATAACAATCCGGTGAAATATATTGATTCTGATGGACGTGATGTAAAACCTGCGGGGACTGCGGAGTTAATAATGATACAAAACACATTACCCAAAGAAGCTCGTGATTATGTTAGATTAGATAATAATGGATTGATTGACAAAACGTTGTTAAATTCATACGATGGAAAAAGTTTAAACTTCAATAATCTGAGAACAATGGCTAATTCAGATAGAATTGTGGAAGTGGTACTTGATGATAAATTTACTTATATGGGACAAGATGGGAAATTAGGAACTGCAACAATGATTTATCAAGCTTTTGACCCAGATTGGCCTAATAAAGATTTAAAGGGAGAAACAACGGGAGGACTTTCCACCGGTGAAGGTGGGTTTATGGGAAAAGTTCTTTTCCCTGATAAAGATGGCATGCAAAACTCACCAAATGGGAATATTGTTGTTATTGTCAATAAAAATTTATCACCAGCAGGTGCCGCAGAAAGTTATAGTCACGAAGCAAATGGACACGCATTATTGTATATTCTGAATGGTGGCGACCATAAGGGAGCAAGCCATCAAGCAGGTGATGGGTTATGCTCTGGTGGTGATAGAAATAAAACTTTAGTGGAAATGATTATCAACTCTAAAAAGGAAACTATTAAAAATATGCAAGAGTGATGAAAACAATGGTCTATATATTTTTCCCGTTTTTTCTGTTTTGTGCTATGATTTTCTACTGACTATTTCGAGAACAGGAGATATTGAGATAAAAGAGGCTCCATATTATATTATTATAAGTCGTATGAGATGTAAATGTCGTATTTTATAAAAACTATTATACCATGAAAAGAAAAGTCTATATTTGTTTGGCATTTGTCTGTTTGACTGTTTTTTTTAGATTAAATGCACAGAGTCCAATAGAGATTGATACCGTATCGTTGAGATATGTCAATGGGTTTACCTGTCAGCCTGAGATTGTAGATGAGTATCGAATGACAAATCATTCAAACGAAGAGTATATAACTTGGGTGTCATTGGAGCCGACAAATGATAAATCGAACATTGAATTGGTACACGATTTCTTTAAAAAGATAAAGGGCGATTTCAGTTACATTCAAGCGATGTATGAAGAATTACTTGACAATCGGCCATCTATCACTGGATATTCGTTTATTAAAAAAATTGCACCCGGTGAGACATTTACCTATTTCATTGTCAAAACAGATCCGGAATCAAATTTTTATTCCGAAAGGATTGTCCTTATGAAGGGGAGTGAAGTCGAACAATATTTAAGGCTGCAGATTGAAGAAAAATATTTTTTCAAACCATCGAGTATTGTTTTAACTGGAAAATAACCTCCCTATCCAAGAGATTAGCCCACATACCTATGAAGAGCATTCGTTTTTATTTGGTCGTTTAGCTTTTAATACTAATGTGTTGCAATAACATAGGCTCTAAAAAGGCAGGCAATAGCGGTAACATTGTGCCGACATAACTGATACGATACGACAAGAACAATTAGATAACGGTGGAATGGAAACAGTCAAATAAGAACTGTCTTTTGAGGGAAAGAAAATATTTGGTTTTGATGTAATTAGAATGGATTTTATATAAATGATTATTAATATCTTATGTTAAGAACTCACGAAAATCGGTATGCCGAGCAGCTCGACATAGTGTATAAGGGGAACTGGCAGACAAAGGTCTCGAAAAGCGGAGGCCCAAATCTCGAGTATGACTTCCTTGATATCCTTTTGGGAGTGCAGAAAGTAGATACTATTAGAATCGTTTTGCTTGTAATAGAATAATGTTTATTATGGTAATTTGTTAATATACAGGTTGCGGTGAAAATGAAATCTTTATTTTTATTGTTTTGTGTAACTGGTGTTCTTCTCTCTTGCCGGCAAACAAAGAAGGGGCCAGATTTTACCTTTCGAGAAGATGTGGCTTATATTCTTGATACGATTATTGCGTCTAATCCGAAAGGAGACGTGTATGAATTATATATCAATACAGTCGATTCGGGAAATTCAATTTTGCTATTTTATATGGGAGAAAAAGCCCCCTTGTTTCCTTTGGAATACGGGCAAACGCCATCATTATTGCAAGTGAAAATATCGCATGCGGTTGTTGATATTTACTCGGGAGTGGAAAAATATCTTTTCCAACAATCATTGAGAAAAGTTGAAACTGTTCAAAGAGGAGAGGAAGAATCGGGTCGGAATGGTTGGATTATAGAAGATAGAGCGGGAACGTTGACATGCCGTCCGTTCATTTCGGGTTATCCTTTTATAGCCCTTCCTCTTGAAAATTGTGATGAATTTTTACCTCCGGTAATAATGGAAATTGAATAAAGGTCTAGTTTTAAAATTAAAGTCGGAAATAAAATGAAAAAGCTTATTTTGGTTTGTATGTCGTGTCTATTTTTATTTTCTTGCCGACAAGCAGAGAAGGTATCGGATATCATTTTTCGGGAAGATATAGCTTATATTCTTGATACGATTATAGCATCCAATCCCGAGTTGAACGTGTGTGAGTTATATATCGATAAGATAGATCCTTTTAATTCCAATTTATTGTTCTATATGGGACAAACGCCACTGTCGTTGCGGCAGTATAGTAGCACTCCCGCACTGTGGCATGTAAAAGTCGGGACGAAGCAAGTGGGTGTTTATTCAGGAGTGGAAAAATATATACGGCAAGTTTCTGACTCGTCTTTAAAAAAGAATAGAGATTTTTCGAAAATTTCTCATGGAATGTATTGGATTATAAAAGAGCGGGGAGAGATAGATCATAGTAAAAGTGGGTTAAGTCCACACTTTATCCAAAGAATGGAATGTTATCGGGTGAAAGAGAGTGACTTTTTTGTCGAGTATATAATGCAGGAAGATTCGATATTTTCTTGGTAGAATTATTTTTATATAAATTTTTATATAAAATAGATATGAAACGGTTGTTTTTTGTAATGATGACGTTAATGTTTATATACTGTGTAGTAAAGCGGAAGGAAAGGCTATTTATATAGATTCGGGGGAAATGGAGAGGTAATCGTCCATACACGACCCGACACCCTTTTCTCCAATA